>WBZP01001465.1_pt1 | contig 28815 bp, 20 predicted proteins | sample 5204301 | NCBI WGS metagenome assembly WBZP01 (sample SAMN12412401, study PRJNA552823) | activated sludge metagenome | isolation source: activated sludge from nitrification reactor of wastewater treatment plant... | place: USA: Pennsylvania | collected 2017 | reverse complement strand
CGGTGTAAACACCCGGCTCGTCGAGGGTCTGCGTACCGAAGGTATAGGTACCGCCCCGACACAAGGTCGCCGACAACGGAATGCGTGTATCGGCGCCTTCCACCCAGTTGGAGAGCGTGCCGTTGAGCGAGAAGTTGTACAGCGTTCCGTTGATGTTGCCCATGCCGTCGATCAGCGTGGTCAGGCCGGCGTTGTTACCGCCGGCGACGCCCTGGTCGAACTGGTAGTACAGTTGCAGACCGATCGCGGTCACATCCACCGAGCTCCGGTAGATGCAACGCACTTCCGCCGGCGTGAGTGCGCGGTTCCAGAGACTGACTTCGTCGATGCTGCCCTGCATCCAGTAACTGTAGGTGCCGAACAACAGGTTGCCGATGTACAGGGCCTCCGCGACATTGGTGATGGTTCCGGTTGCGCCCGTATTGCCCACCAGCGATCCGTTGTGGTACAGCAGGAACTCCGCCCCGTTGTACACCAGCACGAAATGCTGCCAGGTATTCAGCAACAAACCGTTGTAGAGGATGTCCACGTTGACGCCCGCGGAATTCCGGAAGCGCGCCTCCACCTGACTGTCGGTCAACTGGACGATGTAGAAATCGGCATCGACATTGTTGCGGATCCCCGCGAAGCCGTCGTAGTCCGGAAAGGCCGGCGCCGCGTTGGTCGGGTACACCCAGAAGCTGAGCGAAATCTGACTCGATCCCGCGATGCGTGCGCTGGCATTCGGGACGAGCACCTCGTCGTCCGTATTGTCGAAGTTGAGGGCGTTGGAGGTCTGCGCGAAGAGACTGCCGGAGCAGCAACAGATACCGATCAGGAACATCCAACAGGAGAAGGACAGGCGTTGCATGGGGAGGGGTTTTGTATCGGGTAAATTTAATTTTTTTCGAATAACGCGCCGGTCCCCCACGTTGGTAATTACCGGGAAAAGTCCTGTGTTAATTCTGCAAAGTCCCGCTTCATCACCGCCCTTTTCTGATAATTTTACTTCGAATGAAACGCTTCTTCACCGGTTTCCTCCTGGTCTTCGCCCTGACAGCCCTTTTCTCCTGTGAGAAAACGGAGCTGGAGACCATCGACGACAACCAGGCTCCTCCCGACCAAACGGTCGAGACGGTCACCCTGGAGAACTACGTGACCCGCGCCTACATCCTCGCCCTCGGGCGCGAACCCGACAGCGCCGAGTTCATCCAACACGTGAACGCGCTCAAGGCCGCGAACGCCGATTCGGCCAGCCGACGGGCACTGGTGGACGCGATCTTCTCGGACCCGGACTACCTCCCGCGCCTATACGACCAGAACCGCATTGACCTGCTCAACAATGTCGATACCGCCGAGTACACAGGCTGGATCACCCTGTTCAGCCTGTACCTGCAGGACAGCACGTATCTCTTTCAATGGCCGGTGCTGCAATACGAACTCGACCGGATGATCCTGCTGCGCGACGCGTTCGGGGAACTGACCACCGGCGCGATCGACGTCCGCGAGCTGCACCGGCGCATGTGCAACAACTACCTGTACGACCAGATCAACATGGGCTCGGCGAACTTCGTCATCTCCACCTTCCAGCACCTGATCGACCGCAACCCGACGGCTTCCGAACAACAATCGGGCGTCTCGATGGTCGACGGCAACAATGCCGTGCTGTTCCTGCAGGCCGGCGCCTCGAAGAACGACTACCTCTCGATCGTCACCACGGCGCGTAACTATTACGAAGCCCAGGTAGTGCTCCTCTACCGCAAGTACCTGCAGCGCGATCCCGGAACCGTTGAAATGACCGCCGGCACCGACCGCTTCCTCTCCACCGGCGACTACACCGCCGTACAACGCGATCTCCTCACCACCGACGAATTCATCGGCATCGAATGAACCTGAAACGCCTCCTTCCGCTCTTCCTCCTTCCGCTGGCATTATTCGCCTGCAAGAAGGAAACCGACTACCAGTACGAGGTCGATCCGGTCAGCGTCAGCGCGGCCGGAGGCGACAAGACGAACCAGAAAACGACCGTCGAGTTCATCTCCATCGCCTACGCCGACCTGTTCGGCACCAACATCCCGCAGACGAAGCTGGTGAACCTGAACACGGCTTACACCTCGTTCGGCGACAAGAAAGTCGTCGAAGACCTGATCATCCGAAATTTCCTCAGCGATACCGCGGCCGTCATTCCGGCTGCGCTGTCGGTGAACGGCGACACGTTATTGTTCGTCACAAATACCTACAAGAAATTCTACAACCGTGAACCCAATCCGTTCGAGCAGTATTTCTGGCGGGAGTTGATCCGCCGCGACGCGAACCTGTCGCCGCGTACCATCTACTACGCGCTGATGACCTCCGACGAATACCGCTTCTACTGAGCCGAGCATGAAACGACGCGACTTCCTTCGAAAATCCGCGCTGGCCACCGCCGGCGCCTTCGCCGCTCCTTACCTCCTGCCGGGAGGACGGCTCTTCGCGGCTTCCGGACTGCGCAGGGTGAACCACGTGGTCTTCTGTCTCTACGCCGGCGGTGTACGCAACCTCGAGTCGGTGCACATGAACGACGGCAACCTGATGCCCAATCTGCTCAACGGCAACCTGCCGGTCAGTCCGGATATCGCCGGCGCGATGGAACCCCTGCCCACCGCGCCCCTGCCGATGCCCCTGCAGAACTACGGCACGCTCTTCAAGGAGTTCCGCTACAATTCCGGGCCTACCGGCCACTACAACGGCCATACCGTGGCCGTCACCGGCAGCTACGTGGACGTGGACCTCAACCTGCGCGAACACCCGCGCAAGCCCACCATCTTCGAATATTACCGCAAGCACAACAGTCCGCAGCAGACCGCGATGAACTGCTGGTGGGTCGCCAACCAACTCGGGCCCTACCCGGCGCTGAACTACTCCAGCTCGCCGGATTACGGTCCCGCCTACGGCGCCAATTTCATCGCCCCGACCGCGCTGATCAGTCCGCAGGGCTTCGACGTGCTGGGCAACCCGCGCAACTTCTCGAGCAACGAGGAAGCGACGATCCGCAACATGAAGGATTTCGTCAACGGCGTCTTTAACCATTCGTACACCGATGGTTCCGCCGGCGTCGTGAATCCGGAAGCCGACGCGAATACGCTCCGGCAGTTCATCGGTGATCTCTACACGAAAGCGCAGACTCCTACCTGGATCAACTCCTGGAATGCCGGTAGCGCGATGAACAACGACATGTACAACATCCTCTTCGCCGAGGAGATCATCCGCACCTTCCGTCCGGAGCTGCTGGTGGTGAACATGCAGGACGTCGACATCTGCCACTTCAATTACACCTCCTACGCGAACAACCTGCGGAAAGCCGACTTCGCCGTGGCGCACCTCTGGAAGACCATCCAGGAAACGCCCGGCATGGCCGACGATACCGTGCTCATCATCGCGCCGGAGCACGGCCGCAACTACTACCCGAACACTTCCGTCGATGCCTACGGTCGTCGCGCGACCGACCATACCGCGCCGACGGACCCGAACTTCAATGGCGACCCGCTGATGCAGATGGCACGCGAGATCTTCTGTCTGGTCGTAGGTCCGCCTTCGGTGGTGCGGCAGGGTCAGGTCATCAATTCGCTCATGGGCGAAAGCACGGAGATCGTTCCCACGATCGCGAGCCTGCTCGGCTTCGAAGACGCGATGCCCGGCGGCTTCGGCGTTAAACCCTATACTGCCTGTGAACTGCAGGCCGCGTTCGTATGAGACACTGCCTCCTCCTCTGCCTGCTCGCCTGCCTGGGCTTCGCGGTCTCCTCGTGCAAGAAAGACGCGCCGCCTGAGAATCCCTACGACGCGATCGACTACTCCACGAACGAGACGAGCGATCCGGAACCCGATCCGAATTCCATCGCCGGACTGCACAAGAACATTTTCTCCGTCCGCTGCGCGAATCCCGGTTGCCACGACGGCACCTTCGAACCCGACTTCCGCACGGTGGAAGCCTCTTACGCGACGCTGGTGTATCAGCCGGTGAACAAGTTCACGCTGGATTCCGTGAAGTTCTTTTCGCACCGCGTCCTTCCCAACAACACCGCCGATTCCTGGCTCGTCGAACGGCTCGTCACGCCGACCACGGAATACATGCCGTCGAACAGCGTACGTCTCAGCACGGCGGATATCGATCACGTGAAGAACTGGATCAACGCCGGTTGTCCCGATATGGATGGCAACCTGCCGCAGCGTCCGAACCTGCAGCCGAACATTACCGGCTACATTGCCGTGGACGGCAGCTTTAACCGGCTCGACACCGCGCGCCTCGACGGCAATCCCGCCAATCCGTTCCTCGTGGACGCCGGTACCAGCATGAGCGTTTACTTCGTAGCGCTCGATACCGCCGACGGTTCAGCCGCCACTGATCCGGCCAACTACACCGTGAAGAAGCTGCTGCTCTCGACGGACAAGAACGATTTCAGCGCGGCGGTCAGCGTGAACGCGACCTTGTACATCGGTTCCGCGCAGGCCTGGATGGTGCCGGTCAACGTCTCCGCCTGGCCGTCGGGTACGACGGTCTATTTCCGCATCGCCGTGAACGACGGTCAACACACCACCGACGCTGTTTTCCCGCGCAACGAATCGCTCGATTATTACAAGAATTATTTCGCCTTCCATGTCCGCTAAGCAGCTCCTTCCCCTCTTGCTGATCGCCCTGCTGACGGCCTGTAAAAAGGACGAGAACGAGTTCAGCGACATCCCCGAAATCGAATTCGTCAGCATTACGCCGAGCGTAGTCGATCAATTCACCGACCCGGTCACCATTACACTTCGGTACAAAGACGGCGACGGCGATCTTGGCGAGAACGATACCGACGCTCGCAATTGTTTCATCACCGACAACCGCATCGGCATCGAGTACGAGTACCGCATTCGTCAGTTGGCTCCCGAAGGCGCTTCCATTCCGATCCAGGGAACGCTGGACGTACAACTCGGCGGACAAGGCATCACCGATACGGCAGCGACTACGCAGTCGACCACTTTCACCGTCGTCGTGCGCGACCGGGCCGGGCACCAAAGCAATGCCGTGACAACCGGTTCGATCACCATCGTGCGGTGATTATTTAGTTTCTCTTTGGCGCGACAAATTCCTGCTATACCGGCGATCGTCATTTTTGGTCGGCATAATCCCGGAACCGGAACAACCACTCATATTATTTTAAAATTCGGCGCATCCCCAACTCACCACCCCGCCCCTCTATGGGGCGGGACAGTGGGATTGGATTGGCAGTTGTTTCAGGTATTTGACTTCGGAAGAATGCAGTAGGACGACATCTTCCGCTTACAACATTCAAGGTTCGACACTTCCCCTCACTCACCGCCCCGCCCCTTTATGGGTATTAAAACCTTGAATCAGCAACAACCTCTTAAATCATTTTATAATACGACACATCCCCAACTCACCGGCCCGCCCCTTTATGGGGCGTAATAATCCTAGCACCGGCGATTCCTCCACCACCAACCGGCCCCAGAGGGGCCGAATAATAAAAAGGCAAAGCAAGAAGAGAGGGGTGATTGAAAACACTGCCATGAATTGAAATTTGAATTCCCGATTCCACCTTCACCGCCAAATTATTCGACCCCTCCGGGGTCGGAGAACGGGGGAGAGGGTCACGTGCAAGGATTATTACGTCCCTGCCGGGGCGGGTCAGTGAGATCGGATAGGTTGTTGTTTCAGAAATATGAGCCCGGAAATATGCAGGAGAAAATGAAATGAAATATCAATGCAAAAGTTGGTCGACCATTGGAAATCCTGCGATCAAATGGAATAAGGTCGGGGCCAACAGCTCATGGATTTCCCTTTTGAAACCATTCTCATGTTATCACACGTCGCTACGAGTACGACAACTACCACTCACACCTTTAAAGGTACGACTCATCCATAACTCACCGGCCCGCCCCTTTATGGGGCGCAATAATCCTTGCACCGGCGATTCCTCCACCACCAACCAGCCCCGGAGGGGCCGAATAATGTAAAGGCAAAGCGGGATAGAACGGAAAATAGATAGCATCGCCACGAATTGGAATAAGCGACTCTGATTCCATCTTCACAGTCTGATGATGCAACCAACTGCTGCATAAGGCTTGCTATCTTGCGGCTCCAAGTTGACCGACATTGTCCGCTGCCGAATTACCCGTTCTAGACGCCTTACCCGCATTACGCGACGCACTTGCGCGCTCCAACACTGCTATCCTTCAGGCACCGCCTGGCGCGGGTAAAAGCACGGTGCTTCCACTCCGGCTGCTCGACGAACCCTGGCTCGAAGGCCGCAAGATCCTGATGCTCGAACCCCGACGGCTCGCGGCACGCGCCGTAGCCTGGCGGCTGGCGGATCAGTTGAACGAAGAACCGGGAGCAACCGTCGGCTTTCGCGTACGCTTCGAATCGGTCGTCGGCAAAACGACACGCATCGAAGTCGTTACCGAAGGCATCCTCACCCGCATGTTGCAGGAAGACAACGGACTCGAAGGCGTCGGGCTGATCATCTTCGATGAATTCCACGAGCGCAGCCTGCATGCCGACCTTGCCCTGGCTCTTTGCCGCGAATCACAGTCGGTGCTTCGACCCGATCTCCGTATCCTAATCATGTCGGCCACGCTGGACGGCGAACGGCTCTCCGCATTGCTGGGCAACGCGCCCGTGATCACGAGCCTGGGCCGGCAATATCCGATCGACTACCGGTACCTGGAACCCGACACCACACAACCGATCGCGCAACAGGTCGTGCGCGGCATACTCAAAGCGCTACGGGAGGAGCAAGGCGACATCCTCGCGTTCCTTCCCGGAAGCGGCGACATCCATCGGGCAGCCGCTTTGCTGGAAGAGCATGGCCCGGGCGGCATCCGGGTATATTCGCTCTACGGCGACCTGCCGCACGAAGAACAACAACGCGCGCTGCAACCCGATCCGAACGGCTTGCGAAAAGTCGTGCTATCGACTTCCATCGCCGAGACATCGCTCACCATCGAAGGCATCCGCGTCGTCGTCGACAGCGGCTACGCCCGCGTGCCGCGTTTTGATCCGCGTTCCGGATTCACCAAACTGGAAACCGTCAGCGCGACCCGCGACACCACCGATCAACGGGCCGGTCGTGCCGGTCGTCTCGGACCCGGTGTTTGTTACCGGCTGTGGGCCGAGCACGCGCAAGGTCATCGCGTACCACACCGCAAGCCCGAGATCCTCGACGCAGATCTCGCGCAACTCGTATTGGAACTTGCAGCCTGGGGACACCACGACCTCTCGGCGCTGACCTGGCTGACACCGCCACCACCAGGCTCTGTGGCACAAGCCCGCAACCTGCTCGAATCACTCGAAGCCCTGGAATCCGGTAAGATCACCGATGCAGGAAAGCGCCTCTTGAAATTCCCCACGCATCCGCGGCTCGCGCATTTACTTTTGTACGGACAGGAGCATGGGCTTGCCACACTCGCGGCCGATGCGGCGGCCGTCATAGAGGAACGCGATCCACTCGGGAAAGAAGCCGGTGCCGATCTCTCCCTGCGCCTAGAAACCCTGCGTCGCTGGCGAAAGAAAGAACGCGTGGCTGCCGATCGCGCCGCGCTCGACCGCATCGACCGCGTGGCGCGGCAGTGGTGCAGGTTGTTGCACGTACAAACGGAAACCGGCGCCTTCGAGCACCATGACCTCGGCAGACTCGTCGCGGCCGCCTACCCGGAGCGGATCGGTCGGCGCGACGACGAGCGCGGACGGTATCGTTTGGCTAACGGACGCGCCGCGCGTTTACCCGAACACGACCCGCTGACCCACGATGCCTGGATCGCCGTGGCGCAACTGGATGCCGGCACGAATGAAGGAAAGATCTTTCTCGCTGCACCCTACGATCCTTCCGATGTACTGGCCGATGCTCGTCCACTGGCGGTCATCGAATGGGATGAACGCAACGGGCAACTGATCGCGCGGGAAGAGTGGCGCCTCGGCAATCTGGTCGCCGCCACTAAGCCGCTCACGAAAACGAACCCGGAGCAGGTAGCCGCCGCGGTCCTGACGACACTTCGAACGAATGGACTCCGCTTGTTCGAACCGAATGAAACGGTCTTGCAATTCATTGCACGCGCCGGCGCTCTTGCCAATTGGCGGCCCGAACTGGACCTCCCTGATTTTTCCGAAGCGGGACTACTCGCCTCGTTGGAAGAATGGGCAGCGCCTTATCTCGGAGAAATACGAAAGCGGGAAGACTTGCGAAAAGTTCCCGTCTACGATCTGCTGAACAACCGGCTGAACTGGGAGCAACAATCCATACTCGATCGCCTGGTGCCGGAGCGCATCGAAGTACCGAGCGGATCCCAGATCCGGATCGAATACTTCGCCGATGGCGCTCCGCCGGTATTGGCGGTCCGTTTGCAGGAAGTGTTCGGCTGGACCGATACACCGACCGTCAACGAAGGACGGACGCAACTGCTGATGCACTTGCTTTCACCGGGATACAAACCGGTACAGGTTACGCGCGACCTGCGCAGCTTTTGGCAAGGGACGTATCACGAAGTGCGAAAGGAATTACGCATGCGCTATCCGAAACATTCCTGGCCGGAAGATCCCTGGACCGCGCAGGCGGTCAGGGGCGTAAAAAAGCGCAATTAACAGTCATCCCGTTCCTGATTTGGAGACTGTGCAGGGGATTCGTTACTTGACTGCCCAAACCCTAAACCCTCCCCACTATGGAATCACACTGGCAGTACATTTTCATCAGCGCGCTCATTCCGTTGATCACAGGATTTATCTGGTACGGTCCCAAAACATTCGGTAACGTCTGGATGCGGGAAGCCGGCGTCAGCGAGGAAAAGATCAAGAGCTCGAACATGGCCCTCATCCTCAGTCTGGCCTATGTGTTCAGTTTGTTCCTCTCCCTCATTCTCATTTCGGTTGTGATCCATCAATCGCATATCCTCTCCATCCTGGCAGATGATCCCGGCATGAAAGATCCGAACTCCGAGATCTCGCTTTGGCTCAAGAACTTCATGGATCAGTACGGTCAGAATTTCCGGACCTTCAAGCACGGCGCCTTCCACGGCACCCTGTCGGGCATCTTCTACGCGTTTCCGATCATCGCGATCAACGCGCTTTTCGAACGCCGGAGCTGGAAATACATCTGGATCCATACCGGTTACTGGATCCTCACCCTCGCGCTCATGGGCGGCATTGTTTGTGCGAACTTCTAAACATCCACCACCTGGTATCGGAAAAGGGGCGAAAATTTCGCCCCTTTTTTCATGCGTACCGGTGGAAAATTACGGGCATCAACCGGACTGAGGGGTACACATCCTGAGTAGCTTTGAGAAAAGCTCCTTCGCATGCGCAAATTCCTACTCCTGTCCCTTTGCACGATAGCTACCCTGGCCGTATTCGCACAACCGCAGTACTTCAAAGGTTTGGGTACCAGCAACAGCACCTTCCTGCTCGGCAACACTTCCTATGCAAGCAGAAGCCAGATGATTTTTCTGCCGTCGGATCTTGGAAACCCTCCGGCCGGAACCATTCAGCGGATCTATTTCCGCTACGGCAGCACAGGCCAGGCTACGGGTAATACACTCACCGATTTCGAAGTGCGCCTGCTGCAGACCACTGCGATCGCGTTTCCAAACACCGACAACTTTTTCACCGGCTTGACAAGCGTGCTGACCTCTCCTTCCTATAGCATCGCACCCGGAACGACGGGAGACTGGTTCGGTATAGAGTTGACCACACCGTTCGTGTATGACCCGTCGCAAAACCTGGTCGTTCATACGCAAATGTCCGCTTCAGCCAACCAGGTGTTCGGCACATACGGCACGACCAACTCCGGACAGAAACTCATCTCCCCGAATCTGACCGACACGACCGGCAGCCTCACCAGTTCCACCTGGCAGGATTTCGGCTTCGACTTCCTCCTGAACGGTGTTGATCCCACGACCGCGAACTTGCCTTCCGTATCCCTGTATCCGAATCCGACCAGCAACCTGCTGACCGTAACGATCGACGGACCATCGGTCTCGGGCAACCTGGTCGTACGCGATATGCAGGGACGGGAAATGCTGCGCAGACGGATCGAAGAGTCCGGAAAAACGGTGATCAACACCGGCGACTGGAGCACGGGCAGCTATTGGCTGATCGTGGAAACCCCGGAAGGTCACGCTTATCGTCAATTCCTCCGGCAGTAACTTATTCTTCAAATTATCCGCCTTTATAAAGGCAACCCTTTCCATCCGATCTCGTACACGAATAGATTATTCGCTCCGCCCATGAAAAAAATTTTACCCTTCCTCCTTTTCGCGCTAACCATCGGCTTCTCGGCCAGGGCGCAGGTCAGTACGATCTCGCCTGCCTCCGCCAACCCAGGTCAGTCGCTTACCACCACGATCACACTGGCCACCGGTGTGATGAACTCGGGCTCACCGCCTCAATCCAACGTCGATATCTACCTCCAGCAGGGTGCATATCAGATCTTCACCGACTACTTCGACGAAACCCAGGTGTATCCCGACGGTTTCGGCGGCTATTCCGACTCCCTGTTCACCAATTTCTCCATCCCGGCCAACGCTCCGCTCGGCTGGTACGAGATCCACGTCGTGACCTACACGCCCTGGGATCCCTGGTTTGGCCAGCAGCCGGTCGATAACATGCTCGACTACGGCTTTGTGGTTGCCGACCCGAATAGCTGCCCGGTTCCTTCCGGTGTTTCTACCTCGAACGTCACCGCCACCACCATCGATATCAACTGGACGGATCCGACCGTAGCCGATACGTTCCGCATCCGTTACCAGCCGGTCGGCGCGACGACCTATCAATACCTCGATGTACAAGGCAGCGGAGGACTCACTTCCGCGCCCCTCAGCAACCTGCAACCCGGCACCTTATATAGCTACGAGATCGCGACACGTTGCAATGGTTATCCCAGCACGTACAGCATCATCGATTATTTCATCACCGATGTAGCCATCGTCAACTGCGTGCGTCCGTTCGGCCTCGCGGTTACGTCCGTGAACAACATCGACGCGACGATCGAATGGTCGCCCTTCCTGGCAGCCGACACCTTCCGGATCCGCTATCGTCCGGTCGGCGGCAGTCACTTCTCGTACATTAACCACGACGGCGGTCTCGGGAATTCCGAGTTGCTTGACAACCTCTATCCCGGAACCGACTACGAAGTACAGGTCAGTTCCATCTGCAATGGCGTGAGCAGCGGCTATTGTCCGAAAGAATATTTCACGACCCTGAGCAATCCTGTATCCTGCGTTGCTCCTCTCGGCGCCAGTGCCGGCAACATCACCGCCACCAGCGCGGTCATCAGTTGGTCTTCACTCATCCTGGCGGATACGTTCCGGGTGCGCTACCGCGAGTTCGGAGCGTTGAATTATAATTACATCGACCTCGATGGCGCAACCGGAGACACCTCCGTCAGCCTCACCGGCCTGAACCCGAATACGACGTACTATTACCAGGTCAGCTCGATCTGCGGCGGCGTCAGCTACGGTTATTGCAGTCAGTCCAACTTCACCACGCTGAACCAGACGATCAACTGCGGTCGCCCCTTCAACGTCAGCGTCGGATCGATCACGACCGGCTCCGCGGTAGTAAGTTGGGATCCGCTGACCGTAGCCGATACGTTCCGCATCCGCTACTCGATCGACGGTACCACCAACTACAGCTATATCGAACACGACGGCAGTGGACCCAATTCCGAGACGATCTCCAACCTGCTGCCCAACACGACTTATCAGGTCCGAGTCAGTTCGATCTGCAACGGCGTTAGCTCGGGTTACTGTCGTCCGCAGGTGACCTTTACCACACTGAATGGTCCCGTTTCCTGTGTCACACCCTACGGACTCGGACACAGCAACGTCACCGGCACGACGGCCGATATCTCCTGGACGCCGTTGGTACAAGCCGACAGTTTCATGATACGCTATTCGGTGAACGGCACCACCAATTACCGCTGGAAGAAGATCACCGGCGCCGGTGGTGTGACCAGCACCACGCTGACGGGTCTCTCGACCAGCACCGATTACCAGTGGCAGGTACGTTCCATCTGCTCGGGTGTGACCGTTTCGATCTACTCGGCTTCCGATGTCTTTACCACCGCGCCGGTTCGTCTCGCGAATCCGGAAACGGTTCTTGCAAGTGACTGGCAGTTGTACCCCAACCCCGCAACGCGCAACGTCAACCTGAATGTTGAAGCAACAACGGCAGGTACACAGACCGTCCGGGTAACTGACCTGCTCGGCAATACCGTCATCACACGGAACTTCCCGGTTGAATCCGGCAACAACCAACTCCAGCTCGACCTGGCAGGACTGAGTCCCGGCGTTTACTTCGTCACCCTCATCGCCGACAACCGCGAGCTCCGCGGCAAGCGGCTGATCGTTAACTGATAACTTACGCGGAACACCTTTGCTGTTCCGGGTTTCACGTTCCGGGTTCCGAGTTCATCGGGGCCCGGAATTTTTTTAGGGTGTAGTAGTTGCGAAAACCGGAATGGACCAACGGTTCAATGAAGTGAGTACTGGTAATTAGTAACTGGTAATTAGTAATTAGTGATTGGTGATTCGCGAGGTAGATCTTTCTTCACTCGCTTTCGCCTCTCCGCCCAACAGTCCCATCGCTCGAAAAGGCCGTCGATCTCATCCCCTTCCCTCGGTCACGGTCTCGTAACTCGCGTCTCAATTCCCTCGCCCCTCGTCCCTCGTCCCTATAAAAAAGGCCGGCCCCTTTCGGAACCGGCTTTGCTGAGTGGTGTGTGTGTGTGTAACCTCAGCTCGTACTCTTGTCAGGCAAACGCCCGGTAGATGCGTTCTTTCAATCCTTCGTGGGTGAAGGGCTTCATCAGATAGTCGTTCATGCCCGCCACGTAACACTCGTCGATCTTCTCTTTCGTCACGCTCGCGGTCATCGCGCAGATGCGCACCGCCTGACGCGGGCCGGTGAGTTTGTTGCGGATGTATTGCGTGATCTCGAAGCCGTCGAAATCCGGCAAGTGAATGTCCATGAACACCAGTCCGTAGTCGAAGTCGGCGGCCATCTGCATGGCTTCTTTCCCATTCGAAGCGACTTCCACCACGATGCCCGGGAACAGTTCCTGCAAGGTGTCCACGGCAACCATCTGGTTGAACTCGTTGTCTTCCACCAGCAGGATCCGCTTGCCGCTCATGTCGATGCCGGCTTGTGAGGACTCGCGGATGGCGTCGGATGGCGGTTCGGCACGCTTGTATTTGACCGTGAAGAAGAAGACCGAGCCTTCGCCGACTTTACTTTTCACTTCGAGCTGTCCGCCGTGCATCTCCACGAGCTGCTTGCTGATCGTCAGACCGAGTCCGGTGCCGCCGTATTTGCGCGTCGTATCCGAAGAAGCCTGTCCGAAACTCTCGAAGATCTTGTCGAGCCGGTCGGGCGGAATGCCGATACCGGTATCGCGTACGCTGAACGTGATCTCCGGCTCATCGTCGGTTCCGGCAGTGACCTTGGCGCCGATCGTCACTTTTCCCTTCTCGGTAAACTTGATCGCGTTACCCGTCAGGTTCATCAGCACCTGGGTGATGCGCGTTTCGTCGCCCACTACATAGAACGGCACATTCGCGTCGATGCTCTCGACCAGCGTGATGCCTTTTTCCTCCGCCTTCAGGTTGAGGATCGTATGGACGTTCTGGATCGCCGTGACGAGCGGGAAAGGAACCGCTTCCAGTTCCATCTTGCCGGCTTCCAGCTTGGCAAGGTCGAGGATGTCGTTGATGATGACGAGCAGGTTCGCGCCGCTCTTCTTGATGACGTGCAGGTATTTCTCCTGCAACGGATTGAGCGGTGAATTGATCAGCAGATTCGTCAAACCGACGATCGCGTTCATCGGCGTGCGGATCTCGTGGCTCATGTTCGCGAGGAACTGGTCGCGGAACTTCTGCGTCTCAATCAGGTTGTCACGCGTGGTCGTGAGCTCCTGGTTCGTGACCTGCAGTTCCTCCAGCGCGGCATTCAATTCACGTGTACGTTCTTTGACCTGTTCTTCCAGCTTCTGTTCGCGTGCCCGCGCCTCGCGCAAAGCCGCGTCGTTCGAACTGCGCAGTCGCTCGAAGTTGATCGTAAAGATGTTGAAGATGAGCTGCGGATACTGCTCGGCCAATTCGGTGAACAACTGACGCGGGATCTTGATCGTCTTTACGTCGCTCGCCGCGACGATCGTAGCCGTCGCCACGCCGTGTGCGAGAAAGCTCTCGCCCATCACGGCCATGGAGCCCAGTTCGGCCAGCAGAATGTCTTCGATGTAGATGCCGACTTTCCCGTCTTCGATCACAAACAATGCGGGTGGGACCTGACCTTTATCGATCAGGACTCCGCCCTTCTTATACACTTTTGCCGAAGCCTTGGCAACGACCTCGTCGATCACCGCCTGGCTGCAATGCTGGAACAAGGAACACTTGCTCCAGTCGGTCTTGGTAGTAGATTGGTTCATAACGTTCAAAAGGCCCGGAGCCCGCGCAAGGGGTCCGGCCGCTTCCCTGTCTTCGTCTAAGATAGAAAATTAGTTTTTAACCAGCCGACCCGTCAGGCTTCCGGCTCGCAGGAGATAACATCCGGCCGAAAAGGCGCTCAGATCTAGGCGGGCCTTGCCACCGAAAATGCGTTCCCGTTGCAACAGCCGACCCGAAAGGTCCAGTAATTCAACCGTTTCGGCAGCCGATGCCATTGGCACCTCAACATTTACCAAATCCGCGGCCGGATTCGGAAAAAGACGGATCCCGGTTATCAAGTCCAATTCATTCGTCGCCAGGATCAGGCAGGCGTCGTCCGAAACCGGCGTCGCCGCCGCTTCCAGGTAGCCAGGATTGCTCACCGTCATCCCCGAATACTGGATCATGCTGGTGTCCGTTGGAACGTAGGTAGCGGTGGTCACCACCGGCTGGATGGCTTGCTCATGACAACCGGTCCAGCCCAGGCTGTCGGTATGGATCAGCAGCATCTGGCTCAGGTTGGCCGGCGTGTAACTCGTCGTGAAACCGGAGATCAGGTACCCGCCATCATCGGCCTTCGAGCTGCGATAGGCCTCATCCTGCAAACCGTCGCCATACGCCCTGCACCACAAGGTGTCGCCGTTCGCATCGGTCTTGATGAGCACCACATTCATCGCGTCGTCACCGGCAGTACGATGTCCGTAGCCCAGCGAATTGGAATAACCCGACAACACAAAACCGCCATCAGGGTCCGCGATCACGGTATAAGCGGCTTCATCACCGATACCGCCATACGTTTTCGACCACAACACGTCGCCGATGCTGTCGAGTCGCAACAGCCAGCACTCGTAACGCCCCGGACCGTTACCGACCGATGTCCCCGCCGCGATGAACCCGCCATCTGCCAACGGCACAATGGAAGCGAGCTCTTCCCACAGCGTGTCACCGTACATCCGCGACCACAACAGGTTTCCGTTCCGGTCGGTCTTCATCACCAAGGCGTTCGATTGTTCAAGTCCGGCCCAGTTGTTATACACGAGCTTACCGGCGACAACCAGTCCGCTGTCGGCCGTTTCCGCAACACACAAGCCGATATCGCGCGATGCCGTATCGAACACTTTCGTAAAAATCGTATCGCCATTGACATCGGTGCGCATCAGGAATAGGCTGTTCAACGTTCCCGGCACGCTCTGCGTCGCGCCGACGAACAAGAGGTCACCATTCCCGGCCTCCGCCGCATAGGCGAATCCGTCAGCGGATGCCCCTCCATAGGCCTTGGCCCAAAGCAGGTAACCCAGACTGTCGGTCTTGAACACCAACGCGTCTTCATTCCCGCCCGTAATGTTCAATCGACCCGTGCACACGATTCCTCCATCGGCCGCAACGACCGCGTACTCGGAATTATCGTAACCCGCAGTTCCATAAACACGCGACCACACCAGATTACCGGAAGCATCCAGCGCGCTCAGCATGGCGTCGGCGCTGCCCTGTCCGAATGAGGTTGTCGCACCGTTAAGCAGATAGCGACCATGCGGCCCCATCAGCGCGGTCTGCCCGCGCTCGTCGCCCGTCGTACCCCCGACGAGGCGATGAAAGGGCTGTGCAAACGTCCAACAAGAGAATAACAGCAAGGAGAGCGTAAGTCCGATCGATTTCATTCCGGAAAGATAACGATTAGAAAAATCAGGAGCGGACCGCTCAGCGCCGTAGCGCCGTCTCCACCCGTGCTCACTCGTCAAGTATGCCGAAGTGCGTTGTTGTCCACATGGTCCGTAACGAGTTCGCCCGGGGCTAATCTGCCACGCAGGGTTTCACCTTAACGTCCAAGGCGATGTCCAAACCCGGCAAAGCCGCTGTCGATGAAATAAAAATTGCATTCTTCGAGCGCATCCAGAGAAAGGTCAATCCTTCACCAAAGTCTCCCGCCGCGACGCGCCCCCACCATCAGCATCCTCTATTCGTCGGAGCCGATTCGACTCGTAGCGCAACAAGCGATCGCACTTCCCCTGCGACCGGAACTTTCGTGCCACGGCGTGAAACGTGAACTATGTTACGTGGAGCGAACGGAAATCAAGAGCTCTCCGATCAACCGGCGCGAGGACCCGGGATTGAACAGAATACGGACGAAAACGAAGTGAAAGGGTTAACCTCTTTTAAAATTTAGGGCTTCAACCGGAAACGTACACCTGCTCCCATCACCAGAATATACGACATCGATAGTGAAGAATAGGATTTCACCGCCAATCTTTTGGTACAGCAGGGGGCCTGGATTGACTGGCTGGAACAGTCAGCTTCTTGGAGACCATTAAACAACGGAGCCCTGACCAATCTTGTGTGATCAATATTAAATTGAAAGCACGGGCAGTAGCCCGGTTTATTGTTCAACGATCAGTTTTCCGGTAGCGATCAACTCACCGGATTGCCCCGTTATCCTGGCATTATACAAGCCGGGTTGCAAGAACTCAAGAGCATAGTCGAGAGAAGTTTGATCGTTGATCAATTGCCGTCCAACGAGCTGGCCACAAACATTGTACAGACTGATCACTTTCATGCTGGGATCGAGATGATCGAAATGTAACAGAAGCTTTGCTGGATTCGGATAATAGCGAACACTCGTAGATGGTTGCGCGATGTCCGAGAGATTCACGAGCAAGCCGCTGCTACAGATCCGAGCGGCCATGACATCCGATGAACTATAGGTGACCCAGGCGATCGGATTACACCCTCCAGGATCATCGAGAGGCGAATAATCATCGCTGGAAAGCCAACCTTGCGCGGACAAGATGACTCCGTCCGCCCAGGCGATTGTTCCGTTGCCACGAATGCGCTGTGCAGTAATTTCTACATTGCTGGGCCCGGGATAAAACACACAGACTGACCCGCTATCACTCAAGGCGAGTTTCGGATAACCATAATTTCCGTTCGTAGTATCGATTGCGTTTCCTCCGGCAGTAAATTCAATGGTGCCGGAGGAATCAAGTCGTTGAATCTTGCAATAATAATCCCCGCCAATGCTCTCCACCCACGTGATGAAAAATTTGTCATCAATAAGTTTGGCAGATGGATGTCTGACAGCAACTGCTGCAAGGTCACTTGTCTGGACACGCTCCGAAGGCCAGGCAAACGATCCTAGTTGTGTAACTTTCGCGGCCTGAATACCGCTTTGATTGGACTCCCAGCAGACAAACAGGTTGGCGTCCGCATCGGCCTGCATCACAATGTTGCCACCAAAACCCACCGAGGCGTTTCCGGACGTTAAGTCGATGCTGGAAGGCCAAAGGCTGTTACCCTGGAAATCGTAACGGTATAGGTGCATGCCGGAACCCAGCCCGTTGCCTTTTGCCAATACATAGATCCCGCCTTGCCGGTCCGTTTCTGTCCGATAATCGTACCCCTGCAAGGTGATCAGTTGTTGAAGCATTGGCCAGCGAAGATTACCGGCTGTATCAACACGATTAAACGTGAACAATTCTGACCCCCCGGTGTAAACCGCACTGTGCGCTACGGTGATTCCCGAATCATTGACGAAAACATTATAGCCCGGTGTATCCATATAGATCACCCCGTTCCCGGTCTTGCCAACTAGCGTTGGCTGCGCCCATACACTATTGCCCAAGTCGTCAATCAACATGCACAAGGTGCTATCGTTCGTGGTGCAGGAAACAAAAACACGATTGGAACGCCAGGGAGCTATCCGGTATTCCAAAATAGAAGCGCCCATCGAAATGATCTGTTTGCCATTCTGCGTCCACTGAGGGTTTCCGCTCGGGTCCAGCTTCTGTCCGTACACTTCGTTCTTTCCGGAACGCCCATCCAGCCAATAGACATAGGTAAAGTTGTCCTGATTGTATGCCCGGACTTTTGATTGCAAGCTTGGGTCCTGACAAAGCAGTAAAGGATTCGCCGGGTCAGCGCTATACTGACCATGCACAGAAGCAACGGCCTGCATTATCAAAGCGAATAAGAATGCGAAGAATTTCATCGTATGGATTTCTTGGAAGGTAAATGTCAACGGTCAATGTCACGAATTTTTTTAATTCGAGACTAACAGTGAAGCGATATTTAAAAATAATTCTAACTGCAAGTATAAGCACAGGAGCCTATTCGTCAAAGATGTCCTGCCAGCCAGGCTTTCCAAATGGCGGTGTTTTAGGTGAAATTCGACCCAATTCGACCTTGGGTATCAAGCCAGATTTTATATCCCTCACGACTTCGAGATTAATTGCCCGTCCGATGGATCGTGAACCAACTGTAAAAACTCCTTCGGCTTGCTGCGATTTCCGGCTACGAAATGGTGCTGCGCGACCGGTGTGGCCTTTCAATCCTTCACCAAAGTCTCCCGCCGCGACGCGCCCCCCATCAGCATCCTCTATTCGTCGGAGCCGATTCGACTCGTAGCGCAACAAGCGATCGTACTTCCCCTGCGACCGGAAATTTCGTGCCACGACGCGAAACGTGAACTATGTTAGTGGAGCGAACGGAAATCAAGAGCTCTCCGAGCAACAGGCGCGAGGACCCGAGGTTGAAGAGAATACGGACGAAAACGAAGTGAAAGCGGTAACCTCTTTCAAAATTTAGGGCTTCAACCGGATACGTACACCTGCTCCCATAACCAGGATATCCGGAAGACTCAATGATCGGGCATTCCCAAAATAGCTTGACAGGTAGAGATCATTGGTGGAAACTTCGAAGTAGGGAGTGATCAGATAGGTTCCAACACGCCCTTGAAGAGCGAACTGTACGATCGGGCCGGTACGCAGCGAAGCGGGCCACCAGTAATAGTTGTTCGGATACTTCGTTTTGTCCCAGGCCCACTTGATATTCTCGGAGCTGCTCAGCGAGCTATACAATCCTACACCCAGCGGGTAGAGTGTGAAAGCATCGTTCAGCCGGATGTTCCACGGAGTGTACACGCATTTACCTGTCAGCGTAAAAATATTCCCGTACGCCGGTGGTGTATGGCCGAAGCCGATCGAAACACCAATCCGCTCGTTTGGAGTTGCCAGGATTCCGCAGGACCACAGTCCTTGCCCGGCGGCAAATTGAGCATACGCATCCAACGGAATCCTACACATGCTCTTGGCCGTGTCGGATGGGTCCGCGAAAGCCCGAACATTAAAAAGTACGACGAGAAAGAGTATAACTGATCGTCCCATCATCGAGTGTAAAGATCTTCACGAGGGCATAGCTGCTATAGGACGGTGATCCGGCAACATGAAAATGCAAGTCACTGCCATATGGCGTAACAGAATTGGAAATATGATCATGTCCATGTACACTGAATAATGGTGAGCGGGCGCTGCGCAGCACCTGGACATAGGCGTCTTCCAATGCAGCGTCGAAATCGCCGAGGTCGAAGGGCTTGATATGGGAAACGAAAATACTGGCGCGATAGGCGGATGTATCCTCGACAGCGCTGCGCATCCAGTTGATGTCAGGCACCTGTCCATTGAATGAAAACTCCCGGCTGTTGGTGTTGTGCAGAACAAATCGGATCCCGGCCCAGTCGAAATGTTGATTCAAAGGCCCATAAGTTCGCTCGAACAGCTCCGTACCATTGGCAAGACAATCATGATTTCCGATCACGGCGATGAACGGACACTGCAACCGAAGCAAGGATTCATTCAGCCAGCCGAACTCCCGAATGAGCCCGAAGTCGGTCAGATCGCCAACCAGAAAGACGGCATCTACCTGTTGCAGGTCATTGATGTCGTCCACCATCCGGTCAACCTGGTAATAAAAACGCTGCTGGTCTCCGCTGAATACCAGCACGATCGTATCACCCGGTGTACGGGCCTGCAGCCTGGAAATATTAGTCGCGTTTAATCCGATGTGTTCCTTCCCGCCTTGCTTCGTTTGATAAGGACTAAACTCGAACTGCTCGCAACCGGTGAGTAGTACGGCGAGGAAGCAGACATGCCAGCAAGTAGGCAATCCGGAAAATAAACGCATGGGAAAAGTTGAACTTCTGGAAAGATAACAGTCTTACCCTACCGGAGTTTGTTAAACTTTCAGACAACCCTGATTCAAGAATCAGAAATAGCTTGTTGCGTAGATTTTCCGGTAAAAATGGGGGTTGCTATGGGGTCAATATTCCTAAGTATACGAACATCCCCAACTTCAGATATGTCAATCCTTCACCAACACCACCCGCCGCGACACATTCCCGATCAGCACCAGGTACTCGCCGGCGTATAGTCGTCGCGTATCGAAATAGGCGATCGTACTGCCCTGCGGCAGGATCTTCCGCTCCACGATGCGTCCCTGGGCGTCGAACAACACGACCGGACAGTCGGCATTCAGGAACGACTTCAACTGCACGGCCACCACATCGCTCGCGGGGTTGGGATAGATGCTGATGCTCGCTTCGTCGGTGACCAAATTGGTCAGTTCGGTCGTCGAAGGAGTGTAGATCGTGGTCGGCTCGGTGATGCTGTTGACCCGACTGGCGACCTTGGTGCCATAAAACGTCGGCCCCACGATGTACGGGTAGGCCGAGTTCCAGTTCTCGTCCACGGTACAGAAGTAAGCATAGGTACCCGCCGGATATTCCGGCGTCACGCAGAAGCGACCGTTGTGCTCGTCGAGCCGATCGGGATCGGTGGAAGCGACGAACTCGTAGTCTTCGCGGAAGTACCCGAGCGGATAAGTCGCGCTGACGGCGGGACCGTCCGTGACGTCGGTGCCGTTCGCATAGTGCGTGCGTACCGTAATGTTGCGCAACTGATAGCCCGACTTCATCCGCGTTATACCACCTGTGCCGTTCGTGTTGGTGAAGCCGAAGGCGCCGTACACCGGAAAGCCGTCGTATGCGAACCCGATCAACGGGGAATGCACGGTGCTGTCAAGTACATACAAGCCGTCGGCGGCGTAGAGATCACAAACGTTGCTGATCATGTTCAGGTCGAGGTTGAACGCGCTCGGGTTCTGATGGTGATGGTAGTTGCCCATCGCCGGATGTCCCTTCGCGCAGTCGAATCCCGCCCGCTCGGCCACCACCGCGTCCCTGTTCCAGACGTTGTCACCCATGCCGCCCAGCGGTCCGCCCGCAAGGGAGCCGGAGGAATTCCGCCAGCTCACCCCGTCACGGTGATCGAAGAACGCCACACCGTTCACGAAGATCCCGATGTTGCCCATCGTCGTAGCCGTCGGTGTGCCGGTGTTCTGCACCGGATTCAACGGCATCCGGAAGATCGCGTTCTGACTCTGCGCGATTGAAGGATTCCCGTCGAGGAAAGGTCCGGTGATATAAGCTGGTATGCCGTTCGTACTGATGTAGACCCAGTTCGTCGAATACTGCACGGTCTGGATGTTGGCCAGGGTGGCGTCAACGATCGGCGTGGAATTGCCGGCAACATAATGCCGGCCGGTAATACCGGTCGTGTTCTGTAACCAGGAGGTGATGTTGGGGCCCTGCGCCTGGGCGTTGATGGCTCCGAATACGAAAAGGAAAACCGTCAGGAGGAATTTCTGGATCATGGGTGGGTGCGGGATGAGGACCTTGGATGACTGAAACCTCCGAAGGTTTATCGAATATCCGGAATTCCGGGAGAATTATTTCGCTATTCACCGATAAAAACACCGGCCTGGCCGACACCGTTGCCGTACGTTCAGCGTTTGCCGAAAAACAACTGTCGGGGGAAAGCATGGCTGGTGTCAAAAACGAAAGCGCTGTCGGAAAGCGTCAACAGAAAAGCTTGCAGATCGACTTTCTCCTCCGGACGCAGCACGATCGGCTTTTGTAGTTCCGACGATAGTGTTGGTTCGATTTGAATGCCGTTGGTGTAATGCCGGATCACCTCAGAAAGTGTCTTGAAGCGACCATCGTGCATATAAGGATAGGAGTACTCCAAATTCCGCAGACTGGGAACTTTGAACTGCAGGCTGTCGGATGCAACGCGCGTGATCCGGTAACGGCCCGCATCGGGCGCGGCGGTGTCAGGAAGCAATCCGTTGTTAGCATAGGCATAGTTGGTAAACAATGGTTCGCGGTGACAGGCGTTACAATGCTCTTGGAAGAGTCGATAACCGTTCGCCTCCTGCTCCGTGAACGTCAACTCCCCCCGCTTCATCCGGTCGTAGCGCGCGTCGGCGCTGACCAGCGTAAGCATGAAGGCGGAGATCGCCTTGAGGAACCGCTGACCGCTGATCACCGTATCGCCATAAACAGCGCGGAACAATTCCGGATACAAAGGCGAGCGCCGCAGGCGTTTCAGCACCTCATCGAGGGTGTTGTCCATCTCATCGTGATGCGCGATCGGCGCGAGTGCCTGCACGTCGAGGTGATTGATGGCGCCGTCCCACATGAACTCCGGCTGCCACGCCAGGTTAAACAGCGCCGGCGCGTTGCGTATGCCGATGCGGTTGTCGATCCCGTGGCTGCGCGCATGGTCCGTATGCGCAAAAGCGGTATAGGGCGAATGACAACTCTCGCAGGAGATGGTACTATCGCGCGACAGCAACGGATCGTAAAAGAGTGCGCGACCGAGCAGCACCTTCGCTTCCGAGAGCGGGTTCTCGTTCAGTAGATAGACCGGTTCGGGAAATCCCGGCGGAATGCGGAAAAGCGATGGCGCGGTAAGCCCAGCCGTCAGCACGACAAAAGCAACCAGCAGCAGCAGGACACGCACTCGTTTCATGGTACCATCCGGAACGAACGGCCCAGCACCTCGCACAGCCGCACCGCTTCCGGTCCGGGTGCAGTGACCGTGGGAAACTGTCCGGGTTTAATCGATTCGAGAAATTCCTGGAGGTCGAGCACCAGCGCCTTCCCGGCAGGTAGCCGTACTTCACGGCTCGTCGTGTTCGGCGGAAGGTAACCGCCGAGATGATATTCCAATTGGTGATCCAGCGCGACGGATCGCTCCGACCGGCCTTCGATCTTGCAGTTGATGTAGCCGCTGTTCCAGGCCCAGTACATGCCTTTCGACGGATCAAGGTCGCCGCTCAGGGCGCCACTCACGTTAAGCATACTGTCGGTGCCGAACCGAAAGTACAGGGAATCACCCGGCTGATGATCGGGAAGCGACAAGGTGTTCTGTTCCGGCTTGCGCAGGTCGATGAGGTGCGCCTGCAAGCTGTCGCGCCAGACGATCGTTCCGTGGCGCATCAACCGCAACTCGCTCAGGTAAAACCGGACGGTGCTGATCCGTAAGAAGCCATGTTCAGCAGTCAGCACGGTCGTGCTGTCGGAGTCAAGTCCCTGACTGCCCACTTGCACCCTGACCGGTAGTGGCTGGGCCAGCAGGCGGCTACAGGCAAGCAAGAAAAGTACGATCAGCGACGTCCGGGCATTCATGTGGCAACGGCTTCCTCGTACTAAGTTAGGTTATTTCGGGCTTCGAGGTTTTAACCACGGAGGACACCGAGGAATTCACAGAGGGACACAGTTTTCGAACTCTGTGTCCTTTGTGTGTGCCTCGGTGTCCTCCGTGGTTTCAATTCAGGCGAATCGAAGTGCGGGGCCTAGCGTAAGAATTGGCGAATTTCGTACAAGAAAGATTCTTGATACCTTGGAATCATAAATTGGCGTTCAAATTCTCACGGACTCAACTCCTCTTTCATCCATGCGACACTTCACTCTTTACCTTCTCATATTGACGGCCAATTGCGCCACCGCACAATGGAACCCCGATACACTGGACCGGAACCAGCTCAGCACGATCAACGTGAACGTGAACCCGACCATCCTGCACGACGGTCAGAACGGGTATTTTGTCGGCTGGGTATCCGGAAGTCTTGCCGGGCCAGGCAGCTATAGCATGCAACGCCTCACCGCCAATGGCGATACACTCTGGCAGCGATACGGAAAAACGATGATTCCAACAGCCGCATTCGACTACGCCGATGCTTCGAAGCGTTCCATGACAGCAGGCGCCAACTCCGACGGCTACATTGCCTGGTCCAATACGGCCGCCTTCTCTAACGCCCGTATCTTCGTACAACGTTTCAACCAGGATGGCGATACGCTCTTCGGACCGAACGGCCTAAGCCTATCCCCAACGCCGGCAACTTCTTCGATCCAATTTGTCCGTACACTACCGGACGATAGCGGCGGCGTGATCATCCTGTACCGGGTACTCTACTTCAGCGCGCAACCGTTCCTCGGGATCGAACGCGTTGATTCCTCGGGCAACATCTTGATTCCGCCACAAACCCGCATCGGACCCAGCGGCGCCCGGTACCTCTGGGAAGTCGCAGCCGACGGCAACGGAGGAGGATTCTGCCTCTATGAATCCACAACATCGGCATCCCTGCTTCATTTCGACCGACAGGGCATCGCCACCTGGGCTTCACCCATGACAGTGAATGTGGTGTGTCTCGACGACACTTCGCAGGACATGGTCAAGGACCCTGTCAGCAACGGTTGCTTCCTGCTCAGTCTGAATAGCGACTACGATCTCCACCTGCAGTACTTCGATACTGCCGGCACAGCGCGCTGGCCCGGCGATGGCATCGCGGCGGCACCACCGGATATGGGAGGGACCCACGCCCTTCTTGCGCCCGATTACGCCGGTGGCACCTGGGTGGGTTATAGCTTGCGGTATCCCACCGCGACGGACAGCCTATTCTACATCGTCAAACACTTCGACGCTGGCGGCAACATGGTTTCCGGTACCGACACGACCGTGATACACATGCCCAGCGCTGCCTTTCACTTTGCGATGGCACCCGACCGAAGTGGAGGTGTCTATGTGTCCTGGCAGGAATATCGATACGGCAGAATCTGCGTCTTCGGTCAGCATTTCGATGCTTCGGGACAACGTCTCTGGCGCGCCGACGGCTACCCCGTGATTACCTCGAACAACCAATACACCTCAACACCCTGCACAGGCGGAAGTTGTGATGATCTTGACATCGTGATCGCCGACGCTGGTGCTTCCGGATTTGTCGCCGCATGGGGAGACAACCGGACCGGACCGCACACCTGGGGTACCTATGCTGCCAAAGCGGATGGACTGCTTCCTACTTCAATCAATGCTCCGTCAGCCGTTAAATTGTCTGCATCGCTTGCTCCTGTTCCGGCACACAACCTCCTGCAAGTACAGATCGCAGAAACATTCGCACAGCAGGATATATGCTATTCGATCTACGATCTACGTGGAGCCTGCGTACAGGAAACACGAAAGCTGGATACGAAGCAATCCATGATTGATGTCAGCCGACTCTCCTCGGGTTTTTATTTGTTGCACCTATCATCCGGAGACCGCGACATCATGTTGCGCTGGATGAAATTCTAATTGCCCGAAGTAAGTAAAGTGTCAAGTACATTCCCCTTCCATTCATCCGGAGACCGCTTCCTCGTGTCCGGTTAGGTTATTTCGGGCTTCGAAGATTTAACCACGGAGGACACAGAGGAATTCACAGAGGGACACAGTTTTCGAACTCTGTCTCCTTTGTGTGTGCCTCTGTGTCCTCCGTGGTTTATCCACCAACATGCGGGATAATTCCTACCTTGACTCAAGCTCAACTGTCCAACGATGAAAAAGCCCCTCCTCTTTACCCTGGCCCTCGCGCTTTCGTTCTGTTTCGGCTATGCCTTTAAGACATTGGTCGATCCGGTGCCGAAAGAACCTTCGACCTTCAAACGCGTCACCGGCATCGGCGGGATCTTTTTCAAGTGCAAGGACCCCGCCGCGCTGCGCGCCTGGTATCAGACCCACCTCGGACTGCAAACCAACGCCTATGGCGCCGTCTTCGAATGGTGGCAGGGCGCAGATTCGAGCAAGAAGGGCTTCACACAGTGGAGCCCGTTCAAGGAGACGACGAAGTACTTCGAGCCCTCGACGAAAGAGTTCATGATCAACTACCGGGTCGCCGACATGGAACGGCTCGTCGACGCGCTGCGAAAGGAAGGCGTCACGATCACCGATTCCATCCAGGCCTTCGATTACGGCAAGTTCGTACACATCCTCGACCTCGAAGGCAATAAGATCGAGCTCTGGGAACCGAACGACCTCGTGTACGAACAAATGGGCGTCCAGATGGGCAGCCCGACGACGAAGTGAGACTCCGGAGGTTTATGACCACTGGGACATAGCGATCAACGCAGTGCTACTTTTTCAAAATCACCACAAATTGTCTGATCGCTGAAAACCATCCGCCGGACGCAATGAACTCGAATGATCGAACACGACGGGCCTGATGCCGGTCATTCTATGACTACTCGATACTGCATCGCCTGCTGATCGCTGCCCTGAACCAATAGGATGTAGCTGCCCGCCGCGAGTTCGGTAGTATTGATCCGGAGGCTGCCTTCGCCCGACGCCGCGGAGAATACCGGTCGTCCAGCAAGGTCAAACAGGAACACGCGTGCGATCGTGCCCCGCAAGGAACGCACCGTCAGGTAATCCCGGGCCGGCGAAGGTCCCACAAGGAACATCGGCGAGGCGTTAGGACTGCCTGTTCCGGTAAGCAGGTCTGTCAGTTTGCCGGCATCCGCCTGGAGAATGCGTCGGTCGAAGGAATTAGCGCTGTATTGCTGAACCAATCCGACCAGGCTGATTGAAGCCGAATCAATCGTATTGATCTGGCCGCTGGATCCCCAATATTCCTCTGGCACAGCGAGCGAGTAGGTCTGTCGATACTGTGTACCAGGCAGGAGCGTCGCGGGTAGTACACCCGGAGTACCCCATGCGCCGCCGCGCATCGACAACAAGACATGCTTGTGTCGAAATCCGATGATCGGATCACCGAGTCCGTAAAACGGATGTCCAACCTGCGTGTTCGCCGCGTTCACCTGGTCCCAGCCGGTGCCCAGTCCGTACACTTCGTCGGCCAGCAACCAGAGATTGGGGCGCAAATCCGCTGTGATCGTATCGTACGCCTCGACTACCACGGTCGCACTGACCGTACGGTGCGTCACATCCCACTGGATCCCTTCGAGCTTCACGCCGACCGGCTCGTAGCTGACGAGCCGTTCCGCGAGCAGGGTGCCGTAATTGTATGGTTCGGTGGTGAGCGTGGGCAGTTCGGGAAACTTGTATGCGTCGCAGCTCAGCTTGGGATAACCTCCGTTCATCAGCGCGTTGGTGAAGACCGTGCCGGTGAAAACGGAAGAGCTGGAAGAATCCATCATGTCGCCACCGTGAATGGCTACGCCGATGGCTTCAGGGTTCCAGACCACCGCGGAGTCGAGTTGCATACTGCCGTCGGCGCAATAGGTACACCAGGCCCCGGTCTTGTCAATCAGCACCGGTCGTCGGTCGGGCACGTTCGGGGCAACTTCCACGACAAAGCTGGCTGTGTCGTTGGAAGGGTTCTCGTCGAGCGGCTGGCCGTTCACGGCCCGCAGCGCGAAGCCGATGCGCTGACGTCCGGGCCCGAGCGAGGGCAGGCGCGTGGCCGGCATACAGTCAAAATCGCGCGCGTAAAGCAGCGAGAGTCCTCCAAAGGACTCGGAAAACGCGGGAGTTCCGTCCACGGTAACATCGAGACGAAAGTCGGTGATCGTATCAAGGCCGTTGTTGCGCAGCTTCATGCCGGTGCGTGCGCCGCTGACCGGAACGACAGTGCCGAAGTAAGGCCGTACGATGCCGAGGTCGAACTGGCCGGGATCGCTCAGTACTACATGGTCGATTGCCAGTCCGTTGGCGGAAGCGCCGTTATCGCTGAACCCGATGCGGAATCGGAAATTAGCCGTGTAGTAGGCACGCGGGATGTTCCAGCGAAAACGGTTCCAGCCGTTCTGTTCGTTGATGCTGAAGAAGTAATTGTATATACCACCGTTTGACAATGCCACGTTGGCGCGTCCGTCGATGTCGGGCGGAATGAAATAGTCGAACTCCAGTCGCAACGAGTCGGCGACGGAGCAATCGATGATCGGCGAGTACAGGTAACACCAGTTGGCCAGGTTGGCGGTGCCCGCGGCGTTGTCGTAACGGTTGTCGTTCACGGCGGCGTACATGCCGTGCGGCGGGATCGGGAAGCCGGCGGATTCCAGGCTGTCACCAAACTCCCAGCCGATGCAAGGACTCTGTTGATTGAAGACCGTCCAGCCAGACGGCAAACTGCCGGCGGAAAAGTCTTCCGACAGGTAAATCGTCTGCGCCGATAAGCTCGGCCTTACAAGGCACAGTAGCACCACAAGAAGCGTGCATGCCCGGGCATTACGGCTATTCCAACACGGATCAAAACTTGCGTACATGGTTAAATCCATTTGTCCGGTGGAAGAGAGTCGGGCTTCTAACGAATATAGGAAGAAGCAGGGATTCCTCGGCTCTGTCGGAAATTGTAGCACAGCGCCTCGCAGAGGCCCACAGCTATTTCTCTCCATGACCGCCTACGTACCCTTTAGTTTGCCTTAGTATCCGCCACAAGGCCCGCCTTTGAACTACCTATACTCGAAAACCATAGCGAAATTCTTCCTCCATCACCGTAACCC
>WBZP01001464.1_pt1 | contig 28835 bp, 22 predicted proteins | sample 5204301 | NCBI WGS metagenome assembly WBZP01 (sample SAMN12412401, study PRJNA552823) | activated sludge metagenome | isolation source: activated sludge from nitrification reactor of wastewater treatment plant... | place: USA: Pennsylvania | collected 2017 | reverse complement strand
TCAGGGCATTTGTAGAGCGGGAGATGGCGCTTCGATTTGCAATCATAAACGCTGCGCGACTGACAACCTATGCACGCAATTCCATCCGGCCATCGCTTTGTCGTGAAATAGGAAACAGCACTCGCTTCATCAGGGTACTGCGCAGTTAGTTGTAGAAAGGAGATGTCTGAGGTCATACTAGCACCATTACCGGAATTGGTTTCATCAGCAGATTGCATGTCCGCAGTGTTACTGTCTCAGGTGTACTGCTCATGTTTATCAGCGTTGTTATTTTCACATCTATTAGCTTTGCTTCAATAACATTGTCGATCTTCAAAATCGAGTGAATTATCTCCGCGCTATCACTTGATATATTAGAATGTAACGGTTGCGTGACAGTCTTCATGGCTTTTGCCGGAACATCGACAGAACATATGCACATTGGGATTACACATATCGGGTTAGAATTTTCTAGGACTCCCTTCCTATACACCGCCACATTGCCAGAAATCCAGACAGTTCGCTGCGCACAAAAGTCATTGCTAACTTCTAGGTCGAACAGAATCGAACGCTCTAGCTTACCAAACACGCACTCGGTCGGTCTAACCTTGATATAATTTTCAGGAGACGCGCTCCATTCACAATCCGTTTGACGCGCTAACTCCACACGGCGCATAGCTCTGCGATAGGCTGTAAAAAATCCACAATAACCTACAAATAGAAATATCCTAAAAACGCTCTCCCAATTTCTTGCGAGCCATTCCCACTTATTATACGCGACGAGATACCACGCGAACGGCCCAGCCACGAGGATAATAATACCACTAATGACACATAACCATCCCACTAGTCTCTTGTCTTTATCGGAGATCAGCATAGGAACCCCGACAAGCAAGAGGCCGAATACGAATGCGAGATACGTGACCGCAAAGCCTGCGATTCCAATGACATCCATGAACGATAGGGAGTTAGGAATCTGTAGACTGATGGCCATACGCGAATCTCCTTTTGCTTCGCGTCGCCTGGAATGTCAGCGGGCGGATTCCCAAAACCTACAATACGCGAACCTACGAAGCGCGACCGGACCCTACCACGCGCTCCTATGAGAACAAAGTATAACATCCCGGCAGTGTCTATGGTCCCACCTGTGACGGCGGTCCTTGGTTGACAATATTAGTCATCCAATCTGTTAGTTTTGTTCCCGCAACCGTGAGTGTAGAGTACGTCGGGTCGAGGAGAAAGGTATGCATAGGGCCAACAGGAAAGTACGTCGACCACGCACCATCAGGCTTGAGATAGCTGTCTCGCAGGTCAAATAGTCCGGTCTGAAACATGCTTTCTGGCGAGAAACTCAAGGAAACTTCCCTGCTACCGAGTGATAAGGGTGGGGAAGCGCTGCGTCGCGTGAATATTACACATTTCAAAATACCAATATCTATCAGTTCAATGACGGAATCTATGCCAGCAGTTCGATTCCGGCCTGCTGCTGGAGGGGAACATCCATTCGGGCAGCCAGCGACAGAGCTTGCTTGGTAAAGCGCTGCCCCAGCCAGTGCATCCCTTTCATCGATAGAAATCGTCCCAGTCCAAGCAGGGCCCATGGTCTGCCGATTGGGAATACCACAGAAAAGTGAACCATTTGACGCAGCGCCGCCCAGACACGCCGCTCTGCGGAATTCTCAGTGGAAGTACCGAGCGAACGGTCCCACAGTCCGATCGTAGCAGCCAGCAAGGCAGAGTAACCGATACGGAAGGACGGAGCAGGAACGAGTCCTCGCTCCATCCTTCGCAGCGCTCGCTCGCACTGCTCTTGTGCAACAGACAGCTCGCCCATCCGCAACGCACACAGCGCCAGACCGCCATTTAGCGTGAGCTTGTGCGGACGACTACTGGACTCTTCCATCAAAATCATTGCATCATACAAAGTACGGTAAGCGTTCTGTAACTCTCCCTTTGACATCGCGACGATCGCACGCCAAGCAGCTCCTGTAGCTTCTAGTTGACGATTCCCAATCTGCTTTCCAATAACGTGGACACGAGTTCCGTGATGCTCTACTTGCAGAAGATCATGGCGATCCATATAGAGCGCGGTCAAGAGACTCTCCATCAACGCTTCTTGACTCAGGTCTTCGGTGACAATCCCGAATCGAACGGCGCTTAGGTAGGCCCGCTCCGCATCCGCCCATCTTGCTTCGGAATGCGCAAAAAGCCCCGAATAGGAGTGGTAGCCGCTCAGTGGCTGCTCAGTGGACAGCGTCTGCGCCAGGGCCTGGGCACGATCCAAATAGTAGCGACAGAGCGGGGTGAAAGGAAATAGGGAAGCAGTATATCCCAGCGATGAAAAGTAGGTCACTTGATGTCGGAGATCGTGAAGCTGCTCAGCCGCATGCAGTCCACACAGCATGACATACAGTGCAACATCCAGCTCTCCTTTGCTGACAAACAGAGAGTCGCCTGTTCCAATCACTAGATTGAGCTGCTCTTGCTTCAGCTCTCGCTGCTCCGTGGAGGCGAGCAGCGGTGGGCCGACCAGTCGACTCCTGAACTCGGTCAGAACTTCCCCCAAAATTGCTCGTTGCCGTCCAAGCGGAGTATTGGGGATGGGCTTCCCAACCAGCGCCATCGCCCGCTTCACCGCGTGTAGGCATTCTTCATTTTGACCGAGTCCGTACAACGCTCGCGCCAGCCTTCGTAGCGTAGCCGCCTGAGCAACCTTGGGGGCTGCGATCTGTTCCTGAAGCGTAAAGGCTGTCTGTAAATGGGTTGCTGCTTCGGACAGCGCGCCGTTCCGCAGCGCCACGATTCCAGCCCGAAGCAGAGACTCCGCTGCTCGCGTGGGGTCATGCGCCCGTTCGAAATGAAAACCCAGCACTGCGGCATGGACATCGGAGTTGGGATAGACCTGTTCAATCGTTTCTGCAAGCTGGCGGTGAAACGAGATTCGTTCGCTCTCTGTTAGCTCGGCAAGGACTCCCTCTCGAATCTTGCTATGGGTAAAACGCCAGCGCGCTTCGTCAATCTCTATGATGGCCGCTTCCGCACATAGCTGTAGCCAGCGCTCGATCCGTGAATCGATCGCTGAGAGCACGGTCAGATCCAGTTCTCGACCCGCAACCGCAGCCGCTCTTAAAAACAGAAGCGCTGGACCAGGAACACGACGGAGCCGTCGACGAACTACTGCCTCCATGCCACCGGTGACCACCCGCCGTGGCAACGTCCGTTCCGCCACTGCGCGCAGACCTCCGGCCTCTTCTGCAAGCGCTCGCATCACCTCGATTACAAAAAAGGTATTGCCTTCTGTTTCTTGCTGAAGCAGTGCCTGAAGATCCGGACGTTGTGCAGATTCCCCAAGAATCGAAACGGTCAACTCGGTCACTTCGACTGGATCCAATCGCTTGAGCGGAAGCACGGATACACCAAGCAATCGTGCTGGCAGATCGCGCTTCTCATCATCACGATAGGAACCCAGAACCAACATCCGCCGCTGCCCAAGCAGGCCAATTAGCGTCGACAGTAGCGCGCAAGTATCGCTGTCGACCCAGTGCAGGTCTTCCAAGATCACAAGAAGTGGATCGGTGGCTCGCATAAGGAGCGAAACGATCGTATCAAAGAGCAATCGCCGCGTTGCTTGGGGGTCGAGTGAAGGCCCATCAGGAATCGTCCGACCGATCAGCACCGGAAGATCAGGCACCACTCCCTTGAGTACGCTTGCCTCTTGAGTAGACAGATTCACGGTGAGACAAAGAGGCCGAATCACCTCCCGAAAGACATCCAACCCGCTGGCACGTTCCTGGGTTGCTTGGCCTCGCAGGACTCGTACCCCTTCCACCAGTGCATGCGTACGTACTTCATCGAGGAGCCGAGACTTACCCACCCCACTCTCTCCTCCGATCAGCCAGGCCCCGCCGTGCCCAGCTCGCGCTGCATCGACGGCGTCAGTCAGTGTCCGGAGTTCCTTGCTTCGTCCCACAAAGCGTGCCGCTAACAGAAAGCTATCACGCACCCGGCTTGATTCCTCAGGCTGCGACACTCCGTCCTGCACCCGCAAACTCTGCGCAACCAGGTCCGCGCTCACCGGACGTTTCGCTGGATCTTTGTCGAGCAGACTCCCAATGAGCGCTGCAAGTTCCGGCCATTCCAGAAGCGGAGATAGATCGGGAGATTCCTCACCAATCGCCCGAATCAGTGTGGCTGCATTTAGATGATGCGAAAACGGATGACGTCCCACCAGCAACTCGTAAGCCATCACCCCAACAGCATAGAGATCCGAAGCAACCCGTGCGGGCTGGTCTTGGAACAACTCTGGTGCCATGTAAAGGAGGGTGCCCAGCAGAACCCCGGACGGTGCCGCATCCATCCGCGCCACCGCCAGTCCAAAGTCGAGAACCTTGACCTGAGCTCCTTCGGGTGCTTCACACACCAACACATTCCGTGGCTTCAGATCACGATGCAAAATGCCACGGCGATGTAGATAGTGAAGTGCGCTGAGAGTCTGACCGAGCAGCCGAAGTTTGTCGTGGTGACCCAGTCGCCTACCCGCTTGCAACAGATCGCTGGCACCGTCTAACAGCTCCATCGTAAAAAAGGGCTGCTGCTCATCATCAAAGCCGTAGTCGAGCACGCTGATGATATGTGGATGCCGCAACCCGACCAACGTCCGAAACTCCTGCGCGAGCAGAAGTCGCAACGGCAGCTCGGAGCGTACCGCCAGGGACTCTGTTAACGATTGCCCATGCAGAGCCGGAATGCCCACTGACTGCGTCGAGGACAGATCCTCTTCTTCACTGTTCCCTGACGAATCAAAGCGCACCCGCTTGAGTGCTACGATCTGCCCGGTCAAGCGGTCGCGGGCGCGGAAAACCTGCCCCATCCCACCTTCACCGAGCAAATCCAGCAGTACATAGCGGTGTCCAACCAGCGAACCCGGCGGAGCCTGCATCGACCCCAGTATAGCAAAAGCTGCGGCTTCCTGGATGCAACGTCGGGTCGCACTTCCCTACCGGAACAAGCATTCAGCGTGAGCGCTCACTACAAGATCGGGGCACCCTGTTTTTCGCCGCGCTCGAAGACGATGTGAGCACGTCCTACGATCAACGCATCCAAGTTGCCAACGCGCTCGGCATCCTTGCTGGTATACGGCAGCTTGTGCAGGACGTACCGCATCGCATTGAGGCGCGCCCGCTTCTTACAGTCAGACTTTATCACCGTCCAAGGTGCATCCGCAGTGTCGGTATGAAAGAACATCGCCTCCTTGGCTTTGGTGTAGTCCTCCCACTTATCGAGCGATGCCATATCTATCGGCGACAGCTTCCACTGCTTGAGCGGATGAACTTTGCGTTCCTTGAATCGGCGGCGCTGTTCCTCTCTGCTGACCGAGAACCAGAACTTGATAAGGTGTGTTCCGTTTCGAACCAACATCCGTTCAAATTCCGGCACCTGACGCATAAACTCGATGTATTCCTGATCAGAGCAGAATCCCATCACCCGTTCGACGCCAGCGCGGTTGTACCAAGAGCGATCGAACATCACGATCTCGCCGTTTGTGGGGAGATGACTTACGTAGCGCTGGAAATACCACTGGCCACGCTCAAAATCAGTGGGCTTTTCCAGCGCCACAACGCGGGCTCCACGAGGATTGAGGTGTTCCATAAAGCGCTTGATGGTGCCCCCCTTCCCCGCCGCATCGCGTCCTTCAAACAGGACGACCACTTTCTGTCCGGTCTCCTTTACCCACGCTTGCAGCTTGAGCAACTCGACCTGAAGCTGGTACTTCTGCTCCTCATAATTGCGCCGCTGCATCAGGTGCAGATACGGATACCCTCCATCGCGCCAGTCCGGGCTCAGCTCCTCATCGGGATTGGCCGACTGTGCCGCTTTCTCTTGCCGCAACTGCCGCGCAATCGTCCTGGTCGCGGCCAGGGCCTCATCAGGAGTCATTCCCGAAAGAATGTCTCGCAGAGTGGCTTGACGGGAGTCGTTCTTCGCCCCCACTGCTTGACCAACCACAAACTGCTCGATCTGCGCGGGCGCAAAGTCCGGCGCAACATCACCTTGAGCGGTCTGTCGAAGCTGTGTCTGTTGCGACGTTACCGCAGACGTCGTCCTGATCGCTGTCATGATTTCCTCACCAACCCATCATAGATAAAGAAGCACCCATTATACCGGATCTATCCCCAATGCGTTAAGAGTCTGTGGTTCTGGATGGCGGAGGATTAGGTCCAAACCACGCAAGGCGGATCCGCGCTCCTTTGGGTGGGGATTGAAGACGGACCACTACAGTGCGTCGTTGGCGGAACTCCAGACCCAGTTACCGGCTTGTTGTTGACCCACGATGAAGGTGTGGTTGCTGCCCACGATGCTGACTCGGGCATCTGCGTTTACTGTTCCGGAGCAGTTGATGGCGAGGAAACTGACCTGACTTAGGTTCGGACCAGCCGTCGCGATGGATTCTTGCTTCCATCCATAGCCGTTGATGTCCATATCGTAGCCGTATCGGAACACCGCTCCGCCATCCCCTGCGGCAAAGACATCGTTGGCACTGAAGGAACACATGGCACGGATGTTCTGCGTGTTCCACGGAGTCTTGCCAACCCAGTTTTGTGCTCCTGATGGAGCGCGTTCGGCATAGCTGCCACCGATACCTCCGACCCATGCATAGGCTTGAGTGGGCTCTGCGGCGACCGCCAGTAGCTGCGAGGACTTTGGACGATTGGTGAAGGCAGAGAGCGACTTCCAGGCTCCGTCGTATTGGAAAATGGCGGCGTTGTCACCCACTGCCCATGCGATGCCATCGGGACAGGGCGAACCAATCGTGCCCATATCTTGGCCGATTTGTTTGCAGCCGTTCACATCGTTGGTGGTGATGAAGCGCTTGCCCGCAACGGCACGCAGGTTCGGACTGCCCATCAGTGTTTCCGACACCCAGGTGACGCTGCCAGTCTGGTCGATCTGGCCCGTCACCATCAGTCCGCTGTCACCCACTGCGTACGCAATGAGCTTTTCGCCCATATACAGACCAGGACTCGGGTTGGTCCAGGCTCCGACCCACAGACCGTGCATGGTCGCACTGGTGACCTGTGGACGCTTTTGACCATCGACTGTGACCAGAATCTGTTTGTCCTGCGGCACGATGATCGAGACATCATGTGACTGTCCCATCATGTTCATGATTCGACCGCCCCAGATACCGACAATCGGCTTGCCTGCCAGCACCGTTTCCGTTGAGGAGTAGCTTGGCCGAGCACTGCCATCATTCAGGAACGTGCGAACATCGCCAGCACCGGTACCAACCAGTGTCGTGCGGTTAGAGTCGGTCATCACATAGATGCTGGTGTAATCGAGCGCTCCTCCGACCGTTCCTCCGTCATCAGTCGTTGGAACCGCCAAGTCCACGCCCGGCGGTGTGTAACCGTCTGGGCACTTGAAATCACGGACGCTACAGTTTACGACCGAGCCATTCCAGATCCAGTCACAGCCGCAGCAGAGGAATAAGCTCCAAATAAGAAATGAACGCATACAAGTGACTCCTTGGTCATGGGTCTACTGGGATGTCGATGTGCTCCCGAATCGAAGAACAGAGCGGTCTTCTGTGAGATGGAACGCGGTCCTTTGACGACGAGTTCCGGGCAGAGCCAACAGCACGGAACCGCCGATCGCAAGCACACCGCCAGCCGCAAGCAGTCCGACCCCTTTGTTCCGGGTGTCGAAGTAGGTCTGGCACAGCGGGTCGGCACATTTGCCGTCCTGGATCAAACCAGAGACCCCGAAGCCACCGATAAGAACTCCCACTCCGATCGCGGAAGCACCCAGCGCGATTCGCCACAGCGGACGGGGTTCACGATCCGTCACTGGTGATGCTCCCCCCGGAGGGGTGGCCACAATCAATGGAGGAGGCGGCGGCGGCGCACGGCCTGACTCGCCTTCGCGGAGCAGCTCGGCCTTCAGAACCGCCTTTTTGCCCTCCGTGACCGTGATGGTTTCGGAGTGGAGCTTGTAGCCCGACTGCTTGACAACCACCGGGTAGCTGCCGACAAACGCAGCGCGCTGATAGGGAGTCTGGCCAAGCTTCCGTTCCGTCAGCAGGACATCAGCACCCGCTGGGGACGAAAGCACTTCTAGGGAGCCACGCGGCCGTGCAGTTCCCTCTTTGAACAATCGACTCAGCGTCTCATCGAGCATCGTACCGGCTTTGTCGGTCGTACAGCGGCTACAGCTTTGGGTGAGCTGCCCGGCGTAATCACCCGTGGTGGCATCGACGAGGGACAAGCGCAGCGTCCAGTCCCCTTGCATCAGATCTCCGGTCGCTTCCACGTTCGAAACGAGGACATAGTCCGCCTCATTGACAGCAGCCAGCTTGTCGAGGCAATCGAGCTGTTCCAGACAGTCGGCGAGCCTCGGTGCTTGCGCCAGCGCGATTCCCTTGGGAACCGCAGACAGCTTCTGCCGCTGGACCCCCTGTTCGATGGTCTGCTGAAGCAGACGCTGCGCTGCCGAAGGAACTCCTTGCCAGGTCGGCAGCCATACCACAGCCGGGATGACCCGTGACACCACAGAGTTTGTCGCGGAGTTGAAGCGCAGCTCGGACAGTCGACCGGGAAGAACCTTGACCGGCCCTTCGCTCCGTTTGTCCGCTGCTTCGATCGTCACCCGGTGATCGCCGCTTGCCAGGAGGATCGGGAGGGGCAGCGGTAGCATCCCGACCACGCGCTCATCGACCAAAACCAAGGCACCGCGCTCGCCGAAGATCGTCACCTCACCGCTGGCGGGACGTGGTTGTTCGAGGATCTGTTCGGCATCTTTTCTCGCCGCCGGATCCCCACCACTGGATGGGTCCGCGAGATAGCGCCGCATCAGATCTTGCGCTGAGACCGTACGACCACTCTGCCAAGCCAGCCGACCTAGCTGATAGAGCGTTTGCGCCTCCGGGGCCAGCCGAAACGACTGAGCCAGCAGCTCGTAGGCGGTCACAAAGTCCTTGCTCGCAATCGCGGAAGTCCCACGCTGACGAAGTGAACTCGCTTGCTCCATCAAACCACGCGGGGCATTACCTTCCTTGACAGAGTGTCCCGACTTGCGCCCCCAGCTAACACACGGAAGGACCGTCACCAGTAAAACCAGCGCCGCGCCAAACCAGATGGATCTCACCCGACGGTCGCAGTTGTTCGCGCTGCCACATATTCGTGTCATTGAACGTTCCTCTTCCTGGCTTGTCGAATCATGGGCAGGTTCCTAGGTTTTGGATCTCACCAGGTCGTACCTTCACAAAGGTCTGGACACCGTTCACCGTGACGACGTTGGTGCCGGGGAGCATCCAGTCCGTGACCTCTCGGCAGCGTCCACCCACGAGCTTGGGAAGGGTCACCCGGCCAAGCTGTGTACGTAGCCGCGCTTGACCACTTTCGGCCTCTGCTTTGATCTGGGGTCGCGCACTGCTGATGCCGGAAAGACGCATCGCCTTTTCATACTCGGCCATCGCCTCCGGTAGCTGGTCCTGCTTCTCATAGATTTGGGCGACACGGACCATCATCTCAAAAGACAGGGTCGTACACGCCGCAGCCAGCTTCTTCTTCTTTTCACACTGTCGTTCCGCCTTGCTGAGCAGTTTGAGCGCACGCGAATAGTCCTTGGAGGCAAACGCGGCCAGGCCACTGCGAGCCAGTTCCTGAATGGCAGCCAGCTCGCGATCACTACTGACCTCAGAGACCTCACCGCTCTGTTCAATGGTCGGTGACGCAGAAGGAACCGCCGAGGGTTCCGTAGCACTGGTTTGGCTGACGGCTGGTGCCCTCAGGAGCTGCTGGACACCAGAGCGCTCGACCGGGCTGCTGCTGCCAGCCTTGCGGTATCGATTGAGATCACCAAACCGCGCCAGCAGTGCGGCGGCACGGAAGCGAACCACAGCATCGCTGTCTTGTTGGAGAATCCGCAACACAGAAAGCCCCGGAGGGCCTTGCGGAGTCTCTGGAAGATCGGCGGCGACCTCGCCCACCAATCGGCGCACCAATCTCTCTGCATCACGTGCGGCATCGAACAGCAGCGGTACCGCCAGTTCCACCGGTAGCTTCCCGATGGCTTCCACAGTCTGCATCCGCTGATTGACATCCAGACCATGTAGCAGGGTATCAAGATCCCGAGGCGGCTCTGCCTGCTCACCCAACCGTCGCAGCAAACCGAACGATTCCACCGCCGCCACTCCACCGCTCGCCAGCACGGTACGGAGGACCGGAACTGCGCGCTTGTCTGCTTGCTCCGCCAAGCGCCGCGCTGCCGTCAACCGCACCGATGGATCGGTATCCCCCAGCAATGACAGGAGCGCTAGGCTACCGCCAGCCTTGGGATCACTCTGTTCTACAAACAGCCGTCGCAGCTCGGAGTCAGGAGATTTCTGAAGGGCCAGTAACTCAGCCCGCTGGCTGTCATCACCAAGCCGCAGCAGACCACTCCGCGCCAGCGCCTGATCCAGCGCAGTCCCCTTGGTCACAACGTCCTGTAGCCAGGCCTGCACATCGGGGAGAATCCGCGCCTCTCCCTTCGAGATCAGCGACTTGGCGACGCTCAGGATTCCTTTGACGGCCTCTTTCCGCACCCCGGCATCACCATCGTAAAGAACCTCCCGCAGCGCCAACAGCGCCTGCCGACTCTGCTTCCGGGCCAGTGCCCGCGTGGCACTCTTTCTAACCCTCGCATCGGAGTCCTTCAGAAGCTGCGCGAGCGTTTGACTTGCCGCATCGGTATCGACATCACCGAGGACTGTGGCACCCTCCTGACGGACCAGCCAGCTACTATCTCGCACGGCGCTATCGGCCCAGTGCACGCTCTGTTCCGATAGCACGCTGGCATCAAGGGTTGATAGTCGCAGAATCGCCGCCGCTGCCGTTTGGCGCAGACGCTCTTCCACACCGGACGCTATTCGAGGACGAAGCAGCGGGATATCACTCAACTGCCCTCCCATCGCCATCCCATCGGTTGCCAGCATCTGGGAGCTGATTCCGGCTGCGGGATCGCGAAGCACTTCGCGGAACTGCTCGGTCAGCGTTGGATGCTCTGGTCCAACATACAATCGCGCAGCCAGGAGCTGTTGCGGCCCCGGTCGTCCGGCTAGCTCGCGCAACAGTTCTCGTCCCGCAGGCTCACCAAGCTGCGCCAATCGGTACGCGATGGGAATCCGCTTTTGTGGTTGTTCGGCAGTGCTCAGTCGTGCCAAAAGCTGCCTCCGCGCCGACTCTTCTCCGACTTGGGCCAGCCGAGTCAGGGCATCCAGCACGACATCATCGGGGGCACGGCTACGTTCCAAAAGCGCACTCAGCGCTGCCACCGCTTTGCGATTGCCTTTGGCGGTCAGTACGTAGGCCGCTCGAAATCGAATCGTCTCATCCCGCTCGTCGAGCAGTTGCAGTAGCTCGCGCTGACCCCGCTCATCGTCTAGCTGATCGAGCGCTGCGGCCACTGCCACTCGTACGATGGCTGGGGTTTCCGGCTTGAGGAGACTCCCAAGCGCCAAGGTCGATTGTCGATCCCCAAGCTGCCCCAGCGCATCCGCCGCAAGCGCCTGCACCTCGGGGTCTGAATCCGTGAGTAGTGGTTCTATCTGCGGACGAAGCTCGATTTCGTGCGTACGTCCAGCGGTCACCAGTCCGTTCAGCCGAAGCTCTCGAGGAGTCTTGCCGCTCTGGGCTCGCAGGTGACCATCCAGCACCGCAAAGGATTCCTGACGCAGTACCTTGATCTCCTTCGCCGATAGTTCACGACTACGCACTCCCTCCGCCGCTCGCCACTGCCGGAGTGCAACCGCAGCGCTCACGGCTACGATTACCAGCACCAACGCAAACCCCGACCACAACTGCCAGCGCCGAGGTCGAAATACCAGCTTGGTAGACAGCCGCTGCGCCATCGAGGACGCCGAACCCGAGAGTTCCTGCGAACGGTCCACTTCATCGGGGGGAAGCCCTTCCAGTTCATGTGCCAGCGCTTGCGATAGCTCCGTAAGCGAGCTGAATCGTTCGTCTCGCTTTTTGGCCATCGCAGTCAGCACGATGGCTTCCACCGATTCCGGAATTCGCGCATCAGGACAGCGCTTGCGCGGCGGAATCACCGGATTGCGAATGTGCTGAACCATGATCGCCAGCACGTTCGTTGGGTGGTCGAAAGGAACCTCTCCGGTGAGCATTTCATAGAGGATGCAACCGAGTGCGTAGACGTCGGTGCGGGCATCCACATCACCGCCCTCTGCTTGCTCTGGCGAGATATAGTGCGGAGTTCCCAGGATCGTACCGGGAACAGTCTGGCGACCGGTAGACTCTGCCGGAACGGAGTCCGTGGCAGGAACCTCAGCGCCCACATCTCCCGAGATGCTAGGAATCAGACCCAGGGATGCAGTAAGTCCCTGCTCCGGAGCCGCGAGCGCGATTCCGAAGTCAACAATCTTCACAAACTCCTTCTTCCCATCCCGCATCAGGAAGATGTTGTCGGGCTTCAAATCTCGGTGGATGATTCCTTTGTGATGGACGGCGGCGAGTCCGTCGGCGATTTGGCGGGCGATCTGACAGGCTCGCGCTACAGAGAGACGGCCTCCTGACAGAACACGACTCAGCGTCGGTCCCTGTAGGAATTCCATCACCAGATAGGAACGACCATCAGGAAGGAGTCCGAAATCAGAGATATAGACTGTGTTGGGGTGGCGGATCAGTGAAGCGAGCTTGGCCTCTTGTAGGAAGCGTCTCTGTGCTTCGGGATCTTGAGGCTTCAGGAGTACCTTCACCGCCACCGGGCTATCGAGCACAATGTGTCGAGCCTTGTAAACCACCCCCATCCCACCAGCAGATAGCCGCTCTTCGATCTTATAACGTTCACCAATGACCATCCCGATGAGATCGCCCTGGGCAGCGATCGCGACTTGCTGTTCTCGCGGCAGCGTTGTGCCTGCCGCACTGAGCGGTTGCTCAATCGTCGCGTCTGCGGATGAGCTCGAACCGCTCATGCTTCCCGGAAGCGCGCCATTGACGATCGTATCTTTGTCCGGGCAGCGATGCGCTTCGCCCGCCAACAAGGGCGACTGGCAATGTGGACAGAGCACAGAGGGCCTCGTCGGAGAAGGCTGGCCGGACATCGTGTGCTGCGTAGTATACCTCAGTTTGAGGAGCCGAAGCAGTGCTGACTCGCTACCTAGCGCACCGCGAGGTGCCTACCCTACCGAGATCGTGTCCACATCCTGGTTTCGTGGTTCCATCGCACATTGAAGTGTGTCTAAGCCCGACATCAATGGAGCAGGTCGGAGCGAGGGTGGCAGGAAGCCTGGCAGAAGCGTCATAGTCTTGCCATCAGGCATGGATCGATGGATTGAGATTTCAGAAAGTGGTGAATTGGGCGTTTCCCGCGCTCTTCCCGAAGAGACATACAATTTTCGATTTCTCGACGACAGATTTCAGACAGACAGTCCGGTCTGAAACGTCGCGCCAGGCAATGAACCAGGATTCCCATCAAGGCCCGCACAGTTGTTTTGGCCGAATCCGAAAAAGTACGAAATGGTTGCATCCTGCGTGGCCGAAATCAATCCCAGCCGCTGGTTGGGATAAGTACGGGCCAAGAAGCGTTCGTAGTTGAAAAAGCCTCCACCATCTTGGCCGATGCAGCCGGTGCAGCCACTTGGGAGTGCGACGTCAAAGTTCCAGAGTTGACGCCAGCGCTTTTGCAAACACGGAGAGAGATAAGCATCCGCAAAGATCGGCCCGGCGTCGTTGACAAGAGACACCGGACGAGGACAGAACGCCTGGGCGATGCGGTGATAATTCAGCATCGAACCAAAACCCCCCGCACTGGATCCAGTCAGGAGTACCTTGGCAATCGAAGGGAAAGTCGGCACGATTCGCTTGAGGAAGTAGCCCACATTGCGATAGCCAACAAACTGCTGATTGGTCGGTGAGCCGGAACCTGGCACCGTGACGCCGGTGGCAGAGCCGCTGTGTACGTCACCAGTGCAGTAGGGAACAAACACAATGTTCCAGTCCCGGAATGGATTGCTGGCATCGCTGGAATTGAAGACCCCACGCTGACCACCAAGCGCCGCTGCAACTGCAAAGTCAGAGGCACCAAACGATGCCGGATTGCTGCCGCAGGTTGCGCTGTTGAAGCAGGCTCCTCCGCCTTGGAAATAGATCATCAGCTTGTCAGAGGCTGGGTTCAGTCGTACCGCAAAGCCGGTTGCCGTTCCGTTGCGACAAATCGCCTGCGGTACATCCACCCAGGTCCACTGACCCGCAGCCGCCGTCACAGGCGCGCCATCGAAAGCCCCCTCGGGACTACAGACCATTCCGCCCCCATCGCCACCACCACCGTCGGCGGACATCCCCGCCGTGCCACCATCCGTGCAGCCGCTGGTAAGCGAACCTAGTAGTGCCAACATCCCCCAAAAACCACCAATGTGTACTGCGCTCATTCGGTACTCCTTCCCCGTGTCCCTAGGCCAAGCCGATGCTATGGCAGCATCTATGCTGACTGAGTCGCTGCGGTTTGCAATACAGAGAAGAAGGGAGAGGTCGACTGGACGAAATTCGTCAGCCAAGGCGCTGCTTAGCGAGGGTATAGACCGCGATGAAACCGTCGACCCAAGCGATCTTTTTGCCTTCAGCGTGAGTGCGAGGCTTGTAGGAGATCGGTAGCTCGACAATGCGATGGCCGCTCTTGAGCACTTGAGCCGTGAGTTCTGGTTCGATCTCGAACCGTGAGGCGCGGAGCTTCAGCTTCGGCAGCACTTCGCGACGGAACAGCTTGTAGCAAGTCTCGATGTCGGTCAGGTTGCCGTGGAACAGCAGGTTGGCAAAACCGGTCAGCGCCCGGTTCGCAAGGTAGAACATCAGCATGCCGCGTCGCTTGGTGCCGCCACCGTCGTTGAGGAATCGCGACCCGTACACCACATCGGCCTCGCCCGACACAATCGGCTGCATCAGCTTGTAGTAGTCGGTGGGGTCGAGTTCCAGATCGGCGTCTTGGATGGTCACGATGTCGCCTTCGGCCATGCTAAAGCCGATGCGCACTGCCGAGCCTTTGCCAAGGTTCACCGGGCAGTGATAGACGCGGATGCCTGGACGACCGCTCTCGAAAGGACGCAGGGCCTCGCGAGTGCCATCGCTGGAACCGTCGTTAACGACGATGATTTCCTTGTCGAACGAAAGCGCGGACACCGCCTCAATGACGGCACCGATGGTGCGCTGCTCGTTGTACACGGGGATGATGATCGAGACCTTCACCCAATTGCCTTTCAATATCAGGCCTATCTTGTAGCGCTCACGGCGGCTTTTGGGGTGAAAAAGTCGGCCACCTCGACAAATTCCGGCTATCGCCGAGGTCACATTGCCAGTTTTCCTCTGACCTCGTAGCATCGCAGCGGTGCCACGGATGAACCGAATTGCCTGCGCAATGATCGCGACTTGCTTGCTTCCGAGCGTCGCCCATGCCTGTGCATCGTGCGGCTGTGGCGATCCCACCCTTACCACCATGGGTGTCGAAAAGCCGTTCAAGAATCGCATCCGTTTGTCGTTTGAGCAACGGCTGGGGGGCCAGTTGGAGCGCGAGTTCCAGACAGAATCGATCGTTGCGCGCAGTACCCTCACCGGATCGTGGTCACCCACTACTTGGCTGACGGTGGGAGCCGCACTGCCCGTGATTTCCGGACAACTTCAGGTCCAACACCATCCGGTGCGAAGACTGGCAGGACTTGGCGATCTGGAACTATACGGACGAGCGCTGGTGTTTCGAGATCGGAAGTTTTCGCCGCGACATCTTGGGGCCGTGCTCGTCGGAATCAAGCTTCCCACTGGTCCTCGCGTGGAAGATAGCAGTGGATATCCGGCACCAGAGGACTTTCAACCGGGATCGGCCTCTGTCGATGGAATTTTCGGTGCTAGTTACTCGTACTTTGGCGACGACTTCAGCCTGTTCGCATCGCTTAGTTATCGCCACACCACCACCGGCTGGCGTGGCTATCGGCGAGGCTCCAAGATCGGAGCGTCTGCCATCCTTCAGCATCCGATCCATGAACGCGTCGCGCTCGGTATGGGAATGGACTTCGGGCATGCTCTCCCAGATGAGGTGGTTCCTTCCGAGTCCCCAGATCGTCTTCCATTGCCGAACACCGGTGGCACGTTGCTGTCTCTGACCCCGCAGATCCTGTTTTCCTTACGAACCGATTGGCTGCTGCGTGTGGCCGTACAAGCTCCGGTGCTGCAATCATGGAACGCCGATCAGTCTGAGTATCCAACGGGAATTGTTTCCCTCACCGTAGACTTATAAGAGGCATTATTTAGTCTTCTTATAGTGAAAGGAACGGCCTTGCGAACCAACAACCTCGCTTCTTCTATCCTGATTTCCCGCCTGCTGCTGGCTGGATGTGTGCTTTCCATGATGAATGGGTGTTCCAGTCACACCGGTCCAGAGCCAAGCTACGAAGGCTGCGCCACCGACGAAAACTGGGAGACCTTTGACAGCTACATCAGCAGCGGAAAGGTTCAGCACGATCCCCAAAAAAGTCCGCAATGGATTTCCCCTGCACCCTCCCCTTCGGCGACCCTTCCGGCAAGCCTATCGCCGGTGTTCACTTTTCAACCATCACCCACCAGTGCTGGAAGTAAGAATGGGGATGTCAGTTGCGCGCAGTTTCAACCGGTGTCTGTACATCGTGGACATGGCACGACTCCGCTCCATCTTGCACCGATCAGCGGAACGGTTTTTGATCTTCACTTCGACAGCGAAGGGGCAGCTCTGTATCGCATCATCACCACCCGCCAAACGGCCACTATTCCAACGGGTGTTTGGACGAGTTGGGCGGGCAAAAAGCTCACGATCACGATCTATGAAGCCCAGCTAGCGAACAACGAAGTCACCAGCGGACTGTTTCAAACCGTGGTCGGTGATTTTCTGATTGCGCGTTAGGAATCCATGCCGACTAGGAGGAAGCTCCGGCCGCGATACGGATGGCGCGCTCCGACGGGATGGCCGTCAACATCGAGAGTCCCCCAAGCACCACAAACGGAATCATCTTGGACATCTGATGACTCATCATGACGAGCAGCAGTCCAAAGATCGCGACCGTTTCTGAAAGAGCCATTCGCAGGATCCACGGCGTAAACGACTTGGCCGCCAGTTGGCTGAGCTCGATCGTTGCCGGATCCTCCTTGTCCATGGCTTGTTGGAGCAACTTTTTGGGAAGCAGATAGGACACCGCCAGGCAGCCCAGCGAGGTCACGGCAAATGCCAACTCCATGACGCCAAGCTGCGCGGCATCGGCTGCAGGTGCTGGACCCATTTGCGCGCTGGCGAAGAATCCAAACCCAACGTGGAACCCGATGGAGGCCAGCATCGCCCCCCATACAATCTGTAAGTTCAGGAGCGGGCCCGGGGACGCCGGACCACCAGACGCAGAGGTTCCTTGGGGAGAGGTACCATCCAGATCGACGGGAGACTTCGCGTTCATCATAGCCATTGTAACACGAAAAGGACTTTTTCTCTTGCATCGCTGGTTGTCAGTGATTAGCCATGGCTCCATGAGTGAAGATCGTAGCCAAACCGAAGCCAAGCCCACCGAACAACGAACCTTTTCCACCGAGGTGCAGCAACTTCTGCACCTGATGGTCCACTCTCTCTACAGCAAAAAAGAGATATTCCTCCGAGAGTTGATCTCAAACTCATCGGACGCGATCGACACGCTCCGCTTTATGGCGCTGACCCGACCTGAGCTGGCGCACGCCGTCGAAGCCCAGGAGTCCGCGATCGAGATCGTGGTCGATAAAGAGGCCAAGACGGTCACCGTACGCGATACCGGCATCGGCATGACGCGTCAGCAAGTGATTGACAACGTCGGCACAATTGCTCGCTCGGGGACTGGAACGCTCCTAAAGAAGCTGAAAGAGCAAGGCGGCGATGCGGCCAAATCGCTCGACGTGATTGGTCAGTTCGGCGTCGGTTTCTATTCGGTGTTGATGGTCGCACATAAGGTTGAGCTCGACACGCTGTCCGCAGAGCCCGACTCCCAAGCGGTGCTATTCCGCTGTGATGGCGGCGGAACCTATGATCTGGGAATCGGCTCCCGAACCAGCGTTGGTACAACGGTGACACTCCATCTGAACGATGACTCGGTGGAGTATCTGGAATCTTGGCAGCTCGAACACGTCGTCAAGCAGTATTCAAACTACGTGAAGTGGCCCATCCGGCTTGATGGCAAGCAGCTCAATCGGGCCACGGCTCTGTGGTCGAAGCGACCGAGCGAAGTGACCGAGACCGAGTACAACGACTTTTACAAAGAGCTGTGCGGCGGCTTTTCGGAAGATGACGTTCCACTCGGAAAACTGCACCTGTCGATCGATACGCCGTATCAGTTCCAGGCGATTGTCTTCATTCCCAAGAAGCCTCCGTTTGACATGATGATGGATCAGAACCGTCGTCGCGGTATGCAACTGTACGTGCGGCGCGTCTTCATCCTCGATCATGCAGAGGAGCTACTCCCACCATGGCTGCGCTTTGTGCGTGGTGTCGTCGATAGCGAAGATCTGCCACTCAATGTCTCGCGAGAGATTTTGCAGAAGAATCAGATCATTGCGACGATCCAAAAGCAGATCGTGAAGCGAGTTCTTGAGGAACTCAAGAAGCTGCGCGAACAGAAGCCGGAAGAATATCGCGCCTTCTATGATGAGTTTGGCGGCATTCTGAAAGAGGGAATCTTCCTCGATCACGGCAACAAAGAAAAGGTCGCCGAGGTCTGTCTGTGGTCGTCGCTGAATACGGCTGCTGCGGATCGGATCACAATTCCTGACTACATTGCCAAGATGCCCGCAGGTCAGGACGAAATTTACTACATCACCGGAGCCTCGCGTTCGATTGTGGAAAGGAGTCCACATGTCGAAGCGCTGCGCAAACGGAAGCTTGATGTCCTTTTGTTCATCGATCCGATTGATGAATGGGTCGTGCAAGGACTCGCGGAGTTTTCGGGCAAGAAGCTGCGCGCCATTCACAAGGGAGACTTCGTTCCGCCCAAGGTGGAGGGAGAGACAGAACCGGAGGCCGAAAAGCAGAATGCCGAGCAGCAGACCGAGGTTCAATCACTGCTTGCCCATCTGCGCGTACGATTCCAAGAGCGGATCAAGGAAGTGCGACTGTCTTCACGTCTGACCGATTCGGCCTCTGTTCTGGTTGCCGAGGAAGGTGACTTGGGAGCCCACCTGGAGCAACTCCTGCAACGTGCCGGTCGCAAAGTCGATGTCAAAAAGCCGATTCTGGAGCTGAACCCGAAGAGTCCGCTGGTCGAGAAGCTGGCGCACCTTCTGGCCACACGCCCAGGATCTGAAGAGATCAACACGTACAGCGACCTCTTGCTCGAACTTGCGTATCTGGCGCAAGGAACGGTTCCCGAGCCGGGGGCACTGCTTTCCTCTCTCCATCGAGTCCTCGCCCGCGATCTATCGACCCTTGCAGGTTGATCTCCGCTTCGTACAACCCCCTCCGCCCCAATCCGTCTGTCCGCCGAAGGCTCGTGCCTCCAACCAGTAACTCTGATACGCTGCCAGCTATGTCCTTACTCCAGGCAGTCCGAGAGTGTGGCTGGTCCGCGCATCTGTCCCTTTTGCTCGGAAGTTTCGGCGTGCTCACTTCGTTGGCCGCTCTGACCCTGCTTGCGACTCCGCAGCGACGCTGGGTTTGGCTGGTTAGCCTGGCCCCTTTGCTATTCGCGCTGCTGAGCCTTGGTGCTGGTGAGTTTGGTGTTCGACAGGGACGCAACGCAGTGGATCAAGCGCTATCGATCACCGCGCTCGATGCCGAGCAGCACCAACGACTACAGATTCAGGGTTATTCAGAGGCGGCTCAATGTCGAACGGTCGCAACCCGGGCCAGCGCACTCCCTCTCCTGCTCGGTTTCTTGGCACTGGGCCTTGGTCTGCTCGCAACCAAGCGACCGGAACAGCGCTAGGCTCGGTGTTCTTCCACACGATGGAGTGATGGCCATGTCGCATCCGTACACTGGACCCAGCTTTGGCAGCACCGGGGCAGTCCGAGCCAAACGTCGTGAAGACGAAAAGGGATTGGTCGCAGATGCTCTGGCCGGACAGCTTTCTTTGGAGCGCAGACAGCGCATACGGGACAAAGCGCTCGCCGAAATTCCAAGCTGGTATAGTCCCTACGGACAGCTTACTGCGACGATCGGAATCGGTGTCATTGCACTCCTACTCGGAGTGTGGGAACTCTCACGACTGTCAGGCATCCGGCTCACAGACTATCTGATCATTCCGCTGACGTTTGTGATGGCCAACTTTTTTGAATGGCGGGTTCACAGAGACGTCTTGCATCGTCGAAGAAAGCTCTTTGAAACGCTGTATGACAAGCACACTCCGATGCATCACATGATCTATGTGGAGCAAGACATGGCACTGCGCAGCGTACAGGAATTTCGGCTGGTCCTCATTCCTGCGGTGGGCGTGCTTGGCATTGTCGTGCTGACGGCACCGTTTGCGCTGGCGATCAGCTATCTGTGGTCGGCCTGTGCTGGGTGGTTGTTCCTAGTCACCGCAAGTCTCTACATGGTGAGCTACGAAGTGCTTCATCTCTGTTACCACGCGCCACATGACAGCTTCATCGGTCGACGCCGCTTCATCGCCGCGATGCGGACCCACCACGCGAGACATCACAACCCGCGCTTGATGCAGCGCTGGAATTTTAATGTGATTTTTCCGCTGGCGGATTGGGTGTTGGGAACGATTGCGCCAAAGGGAGAGAATCCGATCATCGATTCCCAGGAGGCCCCGCAGACTCCGCAATGACCGCTCAGGACCAGCGCAGGATGACGGGATGACGGGCTTACGGATTCCTTACAACCGTGAGGCTTCGTCGATCAGTGATCATTCAGCGGTCACTGCGTACCTTATTAGCGGTCACTGCGTACCTTTTTGAATGAACTCGATCTTGTAGCCATCGGGATCTTCGATGAAGGCGATGACGGTGGTGCTGTGCTTCATCGGGCCGGCCTCACGCGTCACCTTGCCACCCAATCGCCGAACCTCTTCGCAAGCCTGATAGGCATCCTCGACCTGGATCGCGATGTGTCCAAAGCCGTTTCCCAGGTCGTAGCTTTTGGTATCCCAGTTGTGCGTAAGTTCCAGCACGGTGTGGGTGCTTTCTTCGCCGTAGCCGATGAAGGCCAACGTGAACCGACCCTCGGGATAGTCTTTGCGACGGAGAAGTTTCATGCCCAGGACTTGTGAATAGAACTGGATCGAACGATCCAAGTCACCGACCCGCAACATGGTGTGTAGTAGGCGCATCGTAGCTGTCTCCTTCAACGGGAATCCTAACCTACCGCGCCGAACCGCTTCTCGGCCTTCGATTGTCTTTTTCGAGAGAGTGCGCTTTACTGCGCGGTGATGAGAACGGGCAAGGTGGATACGTCGCAATTTGCGAAGGGCGGCGGGTCACAGGGATCGGGCAGCGACGCAAACACGCTCCAGGTCTATGCCTACGCCTATGCGACGACGTTTCGCCTGCGGGATCTGGCACCCCTGTTTCCGGAAGCAACGGTCGAGCACGACAAAGACTGCTTGGTCGTTCGGTTTCCGTCGGAAAAGACCCGCATTGCCGTGCTGTTTGACTTTGGCTCGGTGGTGTTGATCGGTCTACCGAAGGATGAGCGCGAACGACTCATCCATGCGATTGGGTTAAAGATCGGACCAGAGCCGCATCCACCGCTTACCGAAGACTTCATGGTCGAAGTCCGACCGGGGGCACCCGTGGAAGTGCAGTTCGATCGCGTGATCCTGTCCGAGGCGTCGATGCCAGCACTCAAGGTCATCAGCTTGGTGATCGCGCAGTCTGCGGCGATGGACTACTACGATGAAGACGTACAGGAGATCCAGCAGCGCACCAACGTCATCACCCGCGCACTGCAACTCGATGGACGGGTGCCGGGCCGGTTAGATAATTTGGTGAAGTTTATCGGCTCGTGCATCGAAACCAAGAACGGCATGATCGCGACGCTCGCCCTGTTCGACAAACCGGACTCAACGTGGGAGGATCAACAGATCGATCGTCTCTACGGCGGCCTGCGCAATGAGCTGGAGATCGACGATCGCTTCCGAGCCCTGGAAGCCAAGCTGCGAATGATTCAGGAAAACCTGGTGCTGCTCGCGGATTTGTATCACTCGCGAAGCACCTGGCGACTTGAACTGACCGTCGTGCTGCTGATTCTTTTCGAGATCCTCCTTAACCTGTGGAACCTGTTCCGTGGCGGCACACACGCTTGAAAAATCACGACTGATTCTGGACGTCATCATTCCGGCTCTGAACGAAGAGAGCGCGGTAGGTGCCGTGGTTTCATCGCTCAAGGCCCTGGGTCATCCGGTGCGGCATGTCGTGGTGATCGACAACGGCTCGACCGACCACACCTCCGAAGCGGCCAAGCAAGCGGGGGCGCTGGTGGTCAAGGAGAGCGTGCGTGGCTACGGTGCGGCGTGTCTGCGCGGAATGGCATTCCTGGCCAGGCAAGAGGTGAGGCCCGACGTAGTGGCCTTTCTGGATGCGGATGGCTCGGACGATGCAAAGGATCTGCCCCGGATGATCGATGCGGTGGTCGGAGGCGCGGACCTGGTGGTCGGCTCGCGAACGCTCGGCGTAACCGAACCGAAAGCGCTTTCGACCGCACAGCGAGTGGGCAATGCGGTGGCGACCACGCTCATACGGGCCGTCTACGGTCAGAACTATACCGATGTCGGTCCGTTCCGATTGGTCCGCTATCCCGCCCTGCTCGCGCTCGGAATGACGGATCAAGATCACGGCTTCATGATCGAGATGCAGGTCAAGGCGGTACGGCGTGGCCTCCGCATCGTCGAGGTTCCTGTGCACTACCACCCCCGAGTGGCCGGCGAGTCCAAAAACGTCAAGGGCAGCATGGCCGCAGGTCGCAAGATGCTCCTTACGATCCTGCGCCACTCGACCCAGCGCTAGGTAGTTCCCATCTGGCCATCAGGAGCGGCTGGCCGGGCTCAAGTTACAGCATCCCCGGTGGCAGGCCCATTCCCATCGCGGTGCGGCGCATCTCTTCCTCTTCCAGGCCCCGCGCTTTTTGGAGCGCTTGGTTCACCGCCGCCACGATCAGGTCTTGCAGCATCTGCGGATCTTTCGAGTCGATGACCTGCGGATCAATGCGCAGCTTGAGCAGCTCGCGGGTGCCCGTCACCACCGCCGTCACCAGACCGCCGCCTGCGCTCGCTTCGACCGTCTTTTGGCCAAGCGTATCGTGGGAGCGGACCAGTTCTTCGCGCATTCGCTGCGCCTGCTGCATGATCTGGCCCATGTCGGGCATTCCGGGAATTCCGCCAAAAGGATTGCTGGGATCGGACATCTCAAGACACCTCGTCAAGTAGGGTCGGTGATAGAAACGATACCGCACCAAACGCATCGCTGAGAAGTTGCCTGGCAGGATGCTGCTCGGCTTCCCGTTTGCGAGCCATTTTGTCGTCGCTTACCGCTTGCGTCTGAAGTTCATGCCGCGACCACCGCGCCGGGTCCATCGGTCGCGCCGCTTGGTCGAGCCGCAGATCGAGGGCGATCTCGGACCCCAATATGTCCGACAGCGCAGCCTTGATGCTCTGGCGCTTGGGCTCGGCCATTTCCAAGCTGGTATCTTTTTCAAAGCCGAGCACCACCGTCCCCTGTTGCCACACGACCGGGCGCGCATCATCCAGGATCGCCAGCAGTGGATACTCGGTCAGGATGCGCGAAACCGTCTGCTGAAAATCCGCGAGTTCTCCAAGAACCACGGGCGGTACCACATGCTCGGCAATGGGCGGTGTGATGGACGCAATAGGGGCTGTCGCCACAGCCGCCGCGACTCGAGGAGCCGGGGCCGGGGCCATCGGAGCCGGAACAGCCACGACGGGAACCGAGACAGGCGCTGGCGCAGCAATCGCAGCACCGACCGGGGCACGCGACGGCTCAGGTCGCGGCGCAGGCCGAGCGGTGCTAGCGGCGAAAGGGCGCGGTTCTTCGCCTCCCGCTGGTGGGGCTGCGCTACGAGGACGCGCCGGACTTGCGCCGGACAGCCGCTCCTCGAGATGTTCCAAGCGATCGACCAGCTCCCCGATCGGCTGCATCGGCTCGATGCTGCACAGCTCAACGACCCCGACCTCCAGCACATAGCGCGGCAGAGCCGCCCGCGAGGTCTCGTCGGCCACCCGCATCATGCGATGAAAGAGCTGCTCGGCCCGACCTCGCGAGCGCTCGGCCTGCGACTTCAGCTCTTCCAGCTCCGATGGGGTTGCTTCCAGCAGCGGCAACGGGTCTTTGACCACCGAAATCACCAGCAGATCCCGCAGGTGCCCAAGCAGCGTCTTCGCAAGCTGAAGCAGATCAAAGCCGCGTCCATACGCGCTATCGATGAGCTGCAGCGCCGAGGCCGGCTCACGGTCCACGATCGCTCGGCCCAGCCCGACAATCAGCCCGCGATCGGCTACGCCCAGCACCGCCGAAGCCTGCTCCTCGGTCAGCGTGCCTTCCGTCGAGGCCAACACTTGATCGAGCAGCGACAGCGAGTCCCGCACCGAGCCCTGCCCTTCCCTGGCCACAAGCTGCAAGGCCGCTGGCTCGAACACGATGCCTTCTTGGCCGAGCACGGACCCCAGGTGTTCGACGAGACGTGCCGTCGGCACCAGCTTGAAGTCGTAGCGCTGGACCCGCGACAGGATCGTCTGCGGCAGCTTGTGCGGATCGGTGGTCGCAAACACAAACAGCGCGTGCGGCGGCGGCTCTTCGAGGGTCTTGAGCAGCGCATTGAACGCGCTCGTGGACAGCATGTGGACTTCGTCGAGGATGTAGAGCTTCTTTTTGCCCCGCACCGGCGCGTAGCGAATCGACTCGCGCAGCTCGCGGATGTCCTCGACGCGGTTCTGGCTGGCGGCGTCGATCTCTTGCACGTCTACCGAGGTACCGTTGGTGATCTCGATGCACGCCGGACAGACGTTGCACGGATCGGGCGTCGGTGCCTTCTCGCAGGACAGCGCCTTGGCCAAGATCCGCGCCGTCGTGGTCTTGCCGGTACCGCGACCGCCACAGAACAAAAACGCATGATGAATTCGCCCACGACGGATGGCGTTTTGCAGCGTGCGGGTGACGTGCTCCTGGCCGATGACGTCGGCAAACGTCTGCGGTCGATACTTGCGCGCCAAAACCAAATACGACATGGCCAAGGGTTAAAGCACCGCCCCAGAACAACCGCAAGGGTCAAAGCGAGCCGGGAGAGCTGGCAACCAAGCACAACCGATTGTGAGGTAGAGTCCCCGACCAATGCACCTGGCGGATGACTTTCGAGACCCTCAGCTTGCGGAGCGGCTACTTACCACGCTCACGCGGCGGCTTGTTCCAGGGCGGACGTATCGGCTGATGGAGTTTTGCGGCGGGCATACCCATGCGCTGTGTCACTCGGGGCTGCTCGATCGGCTGCCCGACGCGGTGCGGATGATTCATGGGCCGGGGTGTCCGGTGTGTGTGCTGCCGATTGGACGGCTCCAGCAGGCGATTGACCTGGCGATGGAACAGCAGGTCATCCTGTGCAGCTACGGCGATATGTTGCGGGTGCCCGGTCGCGGTCGGCAGAGCCTGCTCATGGCGCGCAGTGCCGGGGCGGACGTGCGGATGGTCTATGGTCCAGCCGATGCGCTCGTCGTGGCACGACAGCATCCGCAGCGGCAGGTGGTGTTCTTGGCGGTCGGATTCGAGACGACCACACCGATGACGGCAGCCACCGTGGCCCAAGCGCGGAGCGAAGGCCTCCGCAACTTCAGCATCCTGTGCAATCACGTCCTGACCCCGGCAGCGCTGAGAGGCCTGCTGGCCACAGCGGAAGAGCAAGTTCACGTCGACGGCTTTGTCGGGCCGGGGCATGTCTCAACGATCATTGGCAGTGATGCGTTTGCGCCTTCAGCCAAGCAGTATGGCAAGCCGATCGTCATCGCAGGCTTCGAGCCGGTCGATTTGTTGTCGGCGATTCTCCATCTGGTCGAGCAGCTCAACGCCGGGCTCGCCGAGGTTCAAAACGACTTCGTTCGCGCCGTCAGCCCGAGCGGTAACCAGCGCGCCCAAGCGCTGATCTCGCAGGTTCTGGAGCTGCGTGACACGTTCGAGTGGCGCGGGCTCGGTCCGATTCCCCACAGCGCGCTGCGGCTGCGTCCCGAGTATTCCGATTTCGACGCCGAGCAGCGCTTCTCCCTGTCGACTCCGCAGATCGCCGACCATCGCGCCTGCCGCTGTCCCGAGGTCTTGCGCGGAACCTGTCGTCCCACCGACTGCACCCTGTTTGGCACCGCGTGCACGCCCGACTCGCCCCTGGGCTCGTGCATGGTGTCTCCCGAAGGCGCTTGCGCCGCCTACTTCCACTCCGGTCGATCCCGACTCCAGGTGTTACCGAATGCCCCCGCATCGCCTCCGACCGCTTGATCTTCAGCATGGAGTCGTCGAGCTGGCCCATGGCAGCGGCGGCCGCGCCACCCATCAACTGATTGTGGAGTTGTTTCAGAGACACTTTGGGAGCCCGCAGCTCGCAGCCGGTCACGATGCTGGGATTTTGCCCCCGCCGAGTGGACGACTCGCCGTGTCCACAGACTGCTTTGTGGTCTCGCCGCTGTTCTTTCCTGGCGGCTGCATCGGCGATCTGGCCGTCCATGGCAGCATCAATGATGTCGCGATGGCCGGGGCTCAGCCACTGGGTCTGACCGTCGGCTTTGTGCTGGAAGAGGGCTTTCCGCTGGCCCAGCTCGACCGCATTGCCGCCGCCGTGGGCTGCGCCTGCGAACGTGCCGCCGTTCCCGTCATCAGCGGCGATACCAAGGTCGTCGAGCGAGGCAAAGCCGATGGTGTATTCATTTGCACGACCTGCGTGGGGATCGTTCCTTCGGCGGTACACATTGCCCCCGATCGCGCTGGTCCCTCCGATGTGATCTTGGTGAGTGGAACCATCGGCGATCACGGCACGGCCATCTTGTCTCAGCGTGAGGGAATTGCGTTTGAGACAGATATCGTCACCGACTCTGCTCCGCTTCATACCCTCGTGGCCGCCATGCTGGACGCCGATCCCGATCTTCATGTTTTGCGCGATCCCACCCGAGGAGGAGTCGCTGCTGCGCTCAATGAAATTGCAGCCTCCGCTCAGGTCGGAATGCAGCTCGACGAAGCAGCGATTCCCGTTCATCCAGCGGTGCGTTCCGCGTGCGATCTGCTCGGACTCGATCCACTCCACCTGGCTTGTGAAGGACGACTCCTGGCTGTTTGTGATGCATCGTCCGCGCCACGCGTACTGGCCAAGATGCAGGCTCATCCGCTGGGGCGAAACGCCGCCGTGATTGGCCAAGTGGTCTCCGATCCCCTCAGGTTCGTCGAGCTACGGACTCCCTATGGTGGTCGCAGAATCCTCGACTGGCCCGCTGGCGAGCAGCTCCCCCGGATCTGTTAGGGAAGCAACTCTGTTCATACAGCGCAGAAGCTAGTCTTCCTTGGGGGGCATCGTGGCCACTCCGCTTAGCGCACGCCCAATGATTCCCAGAAGCTGCTGCTGATCGTCGGCAGTCAGCGCAATCATCCAAGGCACCGGCTCTCCCAATCGCGCCATAAGCTTGTCCCGAAATGCCCTCCCAGTTCGGGTCAAAGACACTCTCTTGATTCGACGATCTGCGCGGTCTACGCGGCGCTGTACAAAGCGTTTGGACTCCAGCTTATCGATGAGTCCGGTCAAGTTCGAGGGCTCACAGGCCGACTTCTCGGCCAGATCGCGCATCGTCATCGGACCTTCGCTCAGAAACTGGATGATCTGGACCTGCGTCGCGGACAATCCTAACTCGCTGAAATGGCTCTGGAAGTAGGATCGATGTCGCATGAGCAGCGCAAAGAACGATCGCGCCAGTTCACGCGTCAAGTCTGAGGGTGGCTGCTCCATATGAGCAAACTAACAATTCCCGTCCCGATTTACAATTGATACTTCACAAGTTGAAGTATTTTTAGTTGACACACTGAACCAATTTGGTCACGCTTACTTTTACCAAGATCGGTGTGTGGTGAATCGATGCTTCCCCCTCTGTTTCGGATCGCCTTTCGCAACGTTCTGCGCAACCGACGGCGATCGCTCATTACGTTTTCTGCGGTGTTTCTGGCGCTGGGAGTCATGGTCAGCATTCGCGGCTTCCTAAACGGTCTGCAAGCTACGATCCGTGAGTCGGTTGTGCTCGGTCAAACGGGCGCTCTGCAAGTGCACCGAACCGGATTCCTAAAGTCCGTGAGCGCTACGCTGGAACTATCGATTCCCTCTGATGAAGCATTCCTGAACAAAATCACTGCGGTGCCCGGAGTCAAAGCAGCCACGGCCAGAATCATGTTTGGGGGGATGGCCAACGCCAATGACACCAGTACCGCCGCGCTGTTCAATGCGATGGATCCAGTCCGAGAGCTTCTGGTCTGTCCTCGCCGCAACGAGATGATCTATCGAGGGAAAAGTCTGAAGGACTCGCCGCCGGCATCGGGGGTGCTGTCCCCCGAGTTGGCCGCCAACCTGGGCGTCAAATTTGGACAACGGGCGACCATCCTGACCAGCGATCGCGATGGCGTGATGAACGCGCTCGACTTCAATTTTGTCGGAGAATACGGACAGCCAGGACTGCCGCTACCCGACAAGAAACTGGGCTTTGTGCCACTCGCGCTGGCGCAAGAGCTGCTGCGCCTGGAAGGACGGGCCACCGAGATTGCGGTCGCTCTGCACCGTTTTGATGATGCAGAAAAAATGAAGCCGGTGCTGCAAGCTGCGCTCGGTCCAGAGTATGAGGTATCGACCTGGCACGATGTGGCTT
>WBZP01001462.1_pt1 | contig 28890 bp, 20 predicted proteins | sample 5204301 | NCBI WGS metagenome assembly WBZP01 (sample SAMN12412401, study PRJNA552823) | activated sludge metagenome | isolation source: activated sludge from nitrification reactor of wastewater treatment plant... | place: USA: Pennsylvania | collected 2017 | reverse complement strand
AAAAGAACTGTTGATAAGGACTTCACAAACCAGATTCAACAATTCGTTACTTTTGATTCAAAATGCCCAAAATGGAACTACCTCATTCGGTACACAATTTGACAACTTGTTTTTTACACGTTCCTAAAAGGGTGAAGTGGTATCAGAGGAGACTACGGTACCTGAATCTCCTCCACCTGTTCCATATCCCCCACCCGCATGCTCAGATGATAAGCGCCTGTTGGCCATGCTTCTATGCCGATCAGCCAGTTATGGAAATCGCCGTCCATAAAGCCCTCAAAATGATACAGTTGTTGGCCCGTGCTGCTTTCCACGTAAATTTCCACTTCGCGGATTTCATCAGGGGATAAATAAGTACTGAGTTCTAAAAAACGTTGGTCCCGGGCCACCTGAAAGAGAATCGGGGCGAGCAAAGATTCATGTACAGGAATTTCCTGAAAAACCGCTCCATGGATAGTGGATGTGCCAGTTGGAAACGACAGGTCTCCGGTTTCATCTATCCAAATGTCCCGGGGAGAAGTGTGGATGACCAATTGCCCGGACGAGTCAAAGCGAATTTCCGGCGTGCCGCGAATTTCCAATTCTACCCCCTCATTTTCAAACAGGCGCCTTCCGGCCGCATCAAAACACTGAATATATACAAGTGTTTGTATCTCCTCTGCCTGTTGGTTGTAGGAGAGTACCCAGATACGCCCTTTCGGGTCCATACATTGCAGGACAATGGGCAGAGGAGATTCAATCAGCAACTTGGAAGCGGGCCAGATGTGTCCCTGTGCGTCTATATGCTGAAGGCGTACTGCACGCAGGTGCTGATACACAACAAAACGCCCCCCGTTGCCGTCCGCCACCGCCCCTGCAAAGGGCGGCATGAAAAAAGCCGCAGACGACATTTGGGGGAATGCAAATGTGCAGACAAGGGCAAATGCGGAGTAAGAACAAAAACGCTGAATACAGATCATAATAACAGGGAGTGATATACAGATTTGACTATTTTGCAATATCCTTGCCAATGCCTGTGCCGCTTTTTGAAAAGAGTATTAAAATGTCTGTATTGTCATTTATTTTACAAAATATCTTCCCTGAGGCGTGGTGCGTCTGTCGTTTATACCTCTATACCTCAACCCTTTTAAAACTTTCTTGTTGTTACATGACCTGTTTTACACAAACTTGTCACATCTTTGCGCGCAAATAAAGAAAAAGGAGGATGGACGCTTCTTTTTGCAGAATGATTGTTAACTATTTTTTATGTTGCACGAATACAAACTTCCTTCATTGGGCGACGGTGTCACCGGAAAAGTCACCGAGATATTGATTAAACCAGGCGATAAGGTCAGCAAAGACCAGATCGTGATCGTGGTGGGTACCGACAAAGTGGATGCCGAAATGCCGGTGGATGCCGAAGGGGTCGTCTCCGAAGTTTTGGTCAAAAAAGGGGACGAGGTTAGAGAAGGTACCTTAGTGTTGCGCTTGGAAGCCACCAACGGAGCCGATGCAGCATCGGTTGCTCCGGCGGCTGTTGCTCCGGCAAAAGACCCGGTCTCTGTACCTGATGCCGGGGTAAGCGAAACGGTTTTCAAACTACCTTCGCTTGGCGAGGGCGTGACGGGCAAGATACTGGAAGTCATGGTAAAACCCGGAGATACCGTTTCGAAGGATCAAATTGTCCTTGTAGTGGGTACCGATAAGGTAGATGCCGAAATTCCGTCGGATGTCAGTGGTACTGTCTCTGAGGTATTGGTTCAAAAGGGGCAGGATATAACAGAAGGCGCGGCCGTAATGCGCCTGACAGGGGGCGCAAAAAACGTAGCACCGGCTGCAGTAGCACCTCCTTCGGCACCTGCCGCTACATCGGCGGCACCTCCGGCACCCGTTGCGGCAATCGCTTCTTCCAATAATGTGCGTTCCGCGCAGTTGCGTGTTTCCCCGTTGGCCCGCAAACGCGCCAAAGAATTGAACATCAACCTGACCGATGTCCAGGTTGAAGAGGGGGCCACCCGCATTTCCTATAAGGATGTCTTGGCCTTCGTAAAGGGTAAAATGGAAAGTGGCAGAGGGGCAGCGGGCGGCGGCCTTGCTCCTGCCCATAAAAAACTTCCCAATTTTGAAAAATTCGGGAAAACAGAGCGCAAGGCTTTATCGCGCATCGGGGTACTGACTGCCGAGAACATGACCTACGCCTTTAATGCCATTCCTCATGCGTGGATCATGGAAAAAGTGGACATCACGCGTCTGGAACAACTGCGTCAGCAATACAAAGAAACGGTCAAAACAAGCGGCGGCAACTTGACCACCACTGCCATTATCGCTAAGGCTGTCACTGTGATTTTGAAAAAAATGCCGCAGTTTAATGCCAGTTTAGATGCCGAAACCAACGAAGTCATTTACAAAGATTTCTATAATATCGGTATTGCGGTAGATACGCCGCGTGGGCTTTTGGTTCCGGTTCTGCGGCACTGCGATCAAAAAAGTCTGACTGAAATATCGAAAGATCTGACCGAACTTTCCACCCGTACCCGCGATGGCAAAAATAAGCCTGACGACTTGGACGGCGGTACTTTTACTATTTCCAATATCGGCGGCATTGGCGGCACTGGCATGATCTCCATTGTTAACTGGCCGCAGGTGGCCATCCTCAGTGTTACAGCCGCCCAAATGGAACCCCATTGGAACGACAGTACTTTTGAACCCAGACTGATGATGCCGATTACGATTGGATGGGATCATCGTGTTATTAACGGTGCTGATGCCGCCCGTTTTCTGGTAGAATTGAAAAAGATATTGGAGGAGCCGTTTGCTGCGTGGTTGTAAAAGCCGATTTATCCACCCTCTCATATCAAAGGATGGAAAAATAGTGCGCTTTTTTCTACCTTTGTGAGAAACTAAGCAGCACTTCGTTGTTTACAAACATTTAAGACTTTATCCCGTTATGGCTCTTCAACAAAGGGAACGCGCTTTTGTCGCTATTTTTGTCGGTCTTTTTGCCGGATTTGCTGTCATTTTCCTTTTGGAAATGATGATTCCCTGGCATCCGCCGCAAGAATTGAATCAGGAGGATCGGCAGCAGCTGGGTATATGGATTGCCGGACTTCCGCTCACTGCCTTTCTGACACTGGCCCTGATCTATTTTCTTGGTTCAGCAGTAGGTGGATATGTCACCAATAAAATCGCTGTTCCCACGCGCTACCGACCCGCTTTGCTCACCGGCTTTGGACTTTTTACAGCCGGAGCTGCCAACTTCTGGTCTATCCCGCATCCTCTTTGGTTTATGGTGTTGGCTTCCCTGCTCTATTTTGCCGGGGCCTGGATAGGCGGCAGGGCTGCAAAGCATTAACAACTTGCCATCTGATTTTGGCAAATTTTTCACTATACCTTTTATAAGACAGGCCCACGAACGCTTTAGCGCTTATGTATTCTTTTTACCGTGGTTTAATACTGACGGCAGGATGTTTTTTCTGCATTTTTTCTGCTTTGCAGGCGCAGCAGGAACCCATGTTCACCCGTTACGCTTTCAACAGCGTCGCCTTCAATCCGGCATACGCAGGCAGCAATAACCACCTGACTGCCTACCTGATCCATCGGCAACAGTGGATAGGGTTGGAAGGAGCACCTTCTACCCAATCTGTGACCCTCCATACCCCCCTGCGGGATGAACGTGTTGGAATGGGCTTCGCTCTGGGTCGGGACAAGGCTGGTCCGGTACAGGCGCTGAATGCAGATGTATCTTACGCTTACCGCTTTCCTATAGGAGAAAACTTTCGGCTGGCCATAGGCGCGCAGGCAGGCATGGTCAACTGGCGATCCGACTTGGGCGAACTGACTTTGGAAAACCCTGCGGATGTGGTTTTTCAAAGTAACCTGAACCGTTGGGTACCCAATTTTGGCGCAGGCATTTATCTGTCTTCCGAGCGGTTTTATGTAGGTTTCGGAAGTCCCCGTTTGCTTGAATACAACTTATATAAAGACGTGGCACATCGAACGGGCATTTATGGAAGGATGTATCGCCATTTTTACGGAACCATTGGTGCCGCTTTCCCCATGCGCGATGAGTTGATTGTATTTAAACCTGCTCTTTTAGTGAAAACTACCGATCCCTTCAGTGGTTTGCGTAAAGACGCAGCCTTTAGAAACATCGGCGCGCCTACAGAAATAGACGTGGAAACTTCGTTCTTCTTTTTTCAGACACTCTGGGCGGGACTTGCCTTCCGCACTGCTTTGCAAGTCAATACCTCTTCTGCCGATGCGGTCAGTTTTTGGACGGCATGGTATTTGCGCAACGGCCTGAGGTTGGGATTGGCGTTCGACTTGCCGGTCAACGGGATGTTGGCCAATTCGTCGGGGTCTTTACAGATGATGGCAGGCTATGAATTTGACGTAAAAATACGAAAAGTAGTGCCGCCTCGTTATTTCTAAAAAGAAGGCAGTCTAAAAGCATATCATGAGTAAACACATTACTGCAATAATTTTCGCCTGTTGTACGCTATCGGGCTTACAGCACCCGCTGTTTGCACAGGGTTTATTGCAAAGAGAGGCAGATCGTGCCGTACAAAACTTAGATTATCTTACTGCTATTGTATTCTATAAGCAGGTCATTGAGCGCGATAAAGACAATGTGGAGGCCAAATTATCATTGGCGGATTGCTATCGTCAAATCAATGATACCGAAAGCGCCGAAAAATGGTACGCTGAAACCGTGCGCTCCAAACAGGCCAAGCCTGTACATCGCCTTTATTATGGGATGGTGCTACAAGCCAACGGCAAATGTGAAAAGGCGCGGGCATGGTTCGCCCAATATGCTGCCGACAAACCTGACGATGTGCGGGGCCAGCACTTGGCCCAGTCCTGCGATGCTAAAGAATATCTGATGAAAACCGGTGTGGGCATTTATAGCGTACGCCCCTTGCCCTTCAATTCTGCCAAAGACGATTTTGCTCCTGCCGTCCACGGCAGTCAACTGGTCTTTTCGAGCGATCGCCAGGGGCAAACCGCTTTGAAGCGCACCAACATGTTCAATGGCAGCGGATTCTCAGAACTATATACTGTTGATTTTGCCAATAACCACAAGCATCCTTCTGAATTTGCATTCAAGGAGGTAAAAAAATTTGGAAACGGGCTGAATACAAAACTTCATGAGGCAGCTGCTGCCTTTTCACCCGACCAACAGAGCATTTTCCTGACACGCAGCAACCACAATAATGGCAAAACCGGTCGCAGTGAGACCGGTCAGATAAAATTGAAAATTTACACCGGCAGCGCAGATGCTCAGGAAACCTGGAATACCTTACAGGAACTGCCTTTTTGCTCCGACGAATATAATACGGCGCATCCCAGCCTGAGCAGCGATGGTAAAAGGCTCTTTTTCTCCAGCAATAAGCCCGGCGGCTATGGCGGCATGGACCTTTACGTCAGCGAATGGGAAAACGGACGTTGGGGCATGCCCATCAATGTAGGGCCTTCGGTCAATACAGAGGGCAATGAAATATTCCCCTTCATACATCCCGATGGAAGGCTTTATTTTGCTTCCAACAGCCATATAGGTCTGGGCGGATTGGATATTTATTACTCGGTGCCAAAAGGCAGGGGCGACTGGAATAATCCGGTTAATCTCGGTGCGCCGGTCAATTCTGTAGCCGACGATTTTGCTATTACTTTTCCGCCTGAAGGCCAATGGGGCATTTTTAGTTCCAATCGCGATGGCGGTCTCGGAGGGGATGACCTGTATGCCTTTGTCAAAAGTGCAGTACCCGTAGAAGTCTTCGTGTTTGATGCCCTTTCCAAACAGCCCCTGCGCGATGTCCTTGTCTCCAACCGACAGTCGGGCCTCAATCTGCTGACCGGCACCGACGGGCGGGTGGCCTTTGATATGCGCTTAGAGGAATGTATAGACTTTCAGGCGGCCCGTAAGATGTATGAACCGGGTCAAAAGAACGGCTGCTCGATTGGCATGCGCTCCGGACAAATATTGCAGGTAGAAATTCCTCTTGAAAAAAAATCGGACTTCAGTGTGCAAGGCATCGTTTTTGATGATTCGCAGGGCCTCCCTGTCGAAAACGCCCAGGTTACCCTGCTTAATGATTGCAAAAAACCCGTAGATATGGTACTGACCGGCCCCGATGGTCGTTATCGTTTTTACTTAGATAAGAATTGTTGCTATACCCTTAAAGCCAGCTTGGAGAGCTATGTTTCGGAAACTTCGGAAAGCCAATGTACAGATGAACTGCCTTATGGCGAAATACTGCGTACCGATCTCACCCTTCGACTTGATGCTGCGCAGCACTCTGCCAAACAACCTGTTGCCAGCCCTGTTTCGGGAGTACGGACGCGTTTCAATGAAACCTTGTTGCGTTATGAGAACCCCGACGGATCACCTGCCGATTTTGATCTCCCCAACGGCATCCGCGTGCGCAACGGGTTGGTGGTGGATGAGGAACGCACCCGTCTGTCCGAAAACACAGGCTGGAGCCGCACCACAGGCAATATCGGATATTCCATAAAACTTTTTTACGATTCCGATCGGGATGTCATCCGGGAAGAATCGCGCCCCGACCTCGAAAGACTGCTTCAGACCCTCATCGCCAATCCGCGCCTGCGCATTGAGATTGCCTCCCACACAGATGCGCGCGGACCGGACGAGTACAATCAGCAACTTTCCCAGCGACGCGCTCAGGCAGTGGTGGAATGGTTGGCGAAAAACGGTGTATCCCGCGACCGTCTTCATGCACAGGGTTATGGCGAGACTCTGCCTGCCAATGGCTGTATCAACGGGGTGGACTGTAGCGAAGCACAGCATCAGCAGAACCGACGCACGGAATTCATTATTTTGAATTAAATGGCAGGGGGCATACAACCTTTTAAGAAACCTTTCCCTTCTTTAAGGTGTTTGCGTTGCTTTGCCGCTTGTTCACAACTTTGAAAATTGGTCTTGCTTTTTGAAATAACTGAGGCAGTAAGGCAGAGTGGTGTTCTGGATATTGGTGAGGTATATACTCAACGCCCAACAGCCAGCCTGCCGCACCAAAACCCAATCCCCAAAACCTCGCTTAGGCGATATGTTCCCTATACCAGTGTTGCATCCGGGCGTGCAACATCCGGTCCTCAGACAAATCGTGGCCATACGAAGGCACCATCTCGCCAATTTTTTTCTTCCAGGAAGCTGTTTTCATACCTTTGGCAAAACATTTTTCAAGAATTTCCAGCATAATGGCCACAGCGGTCGAAGCTCCGGGCGAAGCACCGAGCAGCGCCGCCAGAGAGCCGTCTAAAGTATGTACCACTTCTGTGCCAAATTCCAGCACGCCTCCTTCTTCCTCGTCCTTGCGAATTACCTGTACCCGCTGCCCTGCCGTCTCCAGCTTCCAGTCTTCTGTGCGGGCATCGGGTACAAAGACGCGCAGGGCTTCGATGCGGTCTTCCGGCGACTGCACCACCTGCGAAATCAGATATTTGGTCAGTTTCAGGTTGTCCATGCCCGCCTGTAGCATGGGAATGATGTTTTCGGCATTAATGGACTTGAACAAGTCCCAATAGGAGCCTTTTTTCAAAAATTTTGTGGAAAATCCGGCGAAAGGACCAAAAAGTAATTCCTTTTTGCCGTTGATGATCCGGGAATCTAAATGGGGTACCGACATTGGAGGCGAACCGACAGCCGCTTTGCCATATACTTTAGCCTGATGGAGGGCAATAACCTCCGGGTTGGTACAACGCAGCCACTGCCCACTGACCGGAAAGCCGCCGTAGCCTGCCGCCTCCGGTATATCCGATTTTTCTAACAATTCCAAAGCGCCGCCCCCTGCTCCGATAAAAATGAATTTTGCATGTATGGTATAATCTTCGTCTTTTTGCAAATCCCTGATTTTTACTTTCCAGAACAACTCTTCGTGGTGGCGTACCAGATCAATAACTTCGTGCTGTAGATTAAGGGCGAAATTTTTGCATTCTCTCAGGTTGCTGAAAAGTATATCGGCCAATGCGCCAAAATCCACGTCCGTACCCCTGTCCATACGGGTAGCAGCCATCGGCACATCTGGGTCACGCCCCTTCATCATCAGGGGCATCCAGGTATGCAGGGTGTCCCAGTCCTCGCTGTACTGCATGTCATCGAACAGGTGGTTTTGCGTCAGCGCCTCGTAGCGCCTGCGCAAAAACTGCACATCGTCTTTGCCCTGTACGAAACTGAGGTGGGGGATGGGGTGTAGAAAACGCCGGGGATCGTCTATCCATCCGTTTTCTGTCAGCCAGGCCCAAAATTGGAGCGACATTTCAAATTGCTCGTTGATTTTAAATGCCTTGCTGCAATCAATGACCCCGTTTAGACTCTCCGGAGTGTAGTTCAACTCGCAATAGGCCGCATGGCCTGTGCCTGCGTTGTTCCATGCAGCACTGCTCTCCTGTGCCCAGTGATCCAAGCGTTCAATCAGATGGATGCGCCAATTGGGCTGCAAATGATGCAGAATAGTACCCATCGTGGCACTCATGACACCCCCCCCGATGAGCAATACATCTGTCAGTTCTTCCGATGATCCGTGATGTAACAAAATTCTGATGTTTGTTTTTAAGTGCTGGAGGTCCGATTGTTTCCGGTCTGGTTAGGATAGAGCCACTTTAACACATTATCGCACCAAATGTTGCTGACTTCCGCCTCAGTGAGCCAACCCGCAGCCGAGGTTTCGTCTATTACTTTTCCGGGATAACAACCAGGCACGGTTTCCATTTCCCCCAATGGATAGGGATCATCCAAACCGGCCACGATTTGAGTAGCTCCTTGTCGCTCAATCAATAAGCGCAACGACAGGGGGTCGTGGACTAAGGTGTCAAAAAAGACGTTGGTAGCGCCGAGGCTGCGATCGGGATGCACGGCCTCTGGAAAAAGATCGGGCCTGCCTTCAAATCCCTGCCGCCGTCTGCCAGTATTCATTTGACCAAACTGATTGCCGTGGGCAAAGCATACACGTACTCCGGGATAACGTTCGGGTAAATTGTACAAGGTGTAAAAGTGGTAGGCATCTGCGGTCTGCGCGCACATCCAGATCAGATGAAAACGCCAGAATTGGTCTTTTAATCGCACCATCTTTTCAGCATCGTAGGGGTGAATCTCTACCGCCAATTCGTAATGGTCAGCCAGTTCCCACAGAGGTTCTGTATCGGGGTGCGCCACCGTTGTCCATTCTCCGGCAGTGTCCAGAAAATGGGTCGGCAGACACAGGACTTTTAATTTCAAGTCTTCCACACAGCGTCGGCACTCGCGCAGCGCATCTTCCATATAGGCAGGCTGCACTACAAATCCGCCCGTAAACTGGTGCGGATGCTTTTCCTGTACTGTGGCATGGTAGTCATTCTGAAAGCGCACTACATCATCGGTTTGTACACGGGGCAGCCCGTTGCAATACAGCTGCGACAGGGTGATGAGTACGGTGTGATCAATACGGTGAGTGGCCATCCACTCCAATTTTTCTTCCAAAAAAAAACTGGGATCCGTCACCGGACGTGTCCAGTCTCCCTGCCGCATTATTTTTCGGTCGCTGTCCACCCAGAAAATGCGTTGTTCCCGCATGAAGGCCGGAATTTCTTCAGGGTAGGGAAGGAGGTGGCCATGCGCGTTGATGCGCTTCATTTTTTGACGGGTGGAGCCATTACTGCACCGCAGTGCTGACAGGTACAGTGGTCGGGCGTGCTATAATATCTTTCAAACACCCTGGGCAAATCAGTGACGATGTTCTTTAAAGGCATCTCTTCCCGATACATCTGCTTTCCACAGTTTTCGCAATACCACTCGAAAGCGTCCAGCATGGCCTCCGGGCGCTTGGTTTCTATCACCAACCCTACTGTATTGGGGCCGCGTTGTGGTGAGTGGGGTACTTTGGGGGGCAGCAGGAAAATCTCGCCCTCCCGAATTGGTATTTCGCGTGGCACCCCTTCATCCATCACTTTGAGGGTAATATCGCCTTCGATCTGGTAGAAAAATTCCGGTGTTTCGTTGTAGTGATAATCTTTGCGGGCATTTGGCCCGCCCACGACCATAACGATATAGTCACCATCTTCCCAGACACATTTATTTCCTACGGGCGGCTTGAGCAAATGGCGATTTTCGTCAATCCATTTTTTGAAATTAATGGGTGGCTGCAACATGACAAAAAGGGTAAATTGTTATAAAGTATAGATGTAGCGCATCTGCCCTTTGAGGAAGGACAAAGGTACTGCAAAAATACAGAATTCTCAAATGCTATAATAAAAAAAGCCGCACGGGCTATTCCCTACGGCTTTTAAAACATTAAATTGTTCAATACTATATCGGAAAATCTCAATTCGGATTAAAACCATAGGTAGAGAGGATTGCATCCTTCAATTCTTTGCGGGCAAAGAAAATGCGGCTCTTCACAGTACCCAAAGGCAGTTTCAAATAATCAGCAATTTCCTGATACTTATACCCTTCAAAGTGCATTAAAAAGGGTACGCGGATACTGTCGTCCAATGTTTCTACCATTCTCGTAAGTTCCTTATGCATAATGCTTCCCTCTGCAGAATTAGGAGCAGCATGAGTACCGGAATTGAGGTAAAATTGATTGTCTGTAGTATCCAATACCGTGTTTGACTTCACCTTCTTCCGATAGTTATTAATGAAGATATTCTTCATGATGGTAAACATCCACGCTTTGAAGTTCGTGTCAGGCTGGAACTTATCGCGATTGTATAATGCGCGGTACGTGGCCTCCTGATACAGGTCTTTTGCGTCCTCTGTATTTTTGGTCAGATTGTAGGCAAAAGAATGCAGCAGCGTTTGCAAGCCGCCCATCCTTTCATTGAACTCCATACTTGTCATAGCCAACGTTTTTAATTATTTTTGTTTAAGTTTTAGTGTCACAAAGGTAAGGGCTTTTGTTTAACCTCCGCAAGTTTTTCTTCAACATTTTTTGTTATTTTTTGGTAAAAAAATGATTTTAAAATCAAATTTTCACATAAGTGATTCATTTTCAAACATTTATGTTATTTAAAATGAATCTAAAAAAAGCTTAGGTTTCAATATTTTGTGAAAATTCTGAAAAAATTTCCCGATTCTTTCACTGCTCTGTATAATGGGACATGTGGCCTGCATGCTTTCCTTATCATTCCTGCGCAATGCCCTAATTTTCCTCTTATTGGGAAATAAAATACACAAATTGAGTATATTTTTCCCATATTTCCTTTTTGTCCCGGATTGTTTAGCCCTTGCACAAGTTATAGGAAAATAATGATGCCATTGCGGATTTATAAATGAAATAGAAAAACGGAATGACACCCATACAAAGGGCATCATTCCGTTTAAAATCTTTCATTTATAATAGAGTGAAACCCACTCCCCACTCATCACTCCCCACTCATCACTCATCACTACCTCCCGTCCCAATCCACTTCTGTTTGCTTCTTCGGGAAGTTTTCAAACACCTTGTGGGTGGGCAGGTCGAGCGGCAACTGGCTCAGGCGGCCATAACGCCGCATGTCGAACCAGCGGTGGCTGCCTTCCATGAAGAGTGAGTAGCGGCGCTGATTAAGGAGCTCGTCAATCAGTTTGTCTTTATTGCCGGATACAGTAGGCTTGGCCTCCTTAATGGTCTTCAGGCCGTGTGCGGTGCGAATAATGTCCAAAGTCTTTTCCCCTTCTGCCAGATCACCGGTCTGGATTTTGGCTTCGGCATACATCAGGATCAATTCTTCATTGCGGATAATGTCCACCGGAGAAGTGTTGGTCGGCACAATGCTGATCTCGTACAGCCCGTCGGCAAAACCACCCAAAGCAGCGGAAGACGCACGCTCGCGGATTTTGGCGGTGCCACCGTCTATCACGGGTGTGCCAAATACGCGGGTGTCTCCGGCCTCTGCATCGGTGCGGAAGGAAGCCTGTGCCACTACCGGCAAACCGGGTTCGTTTTTAACAAGGAAGAACGGATTGCGGATATCCCCTGCGGCTGTGGAGAATGTGAACTTCGGTCCTGCCTTCAGACTGCCGGACAGATTCAGGAAGGAAGCATTGACAGCCGTGTTCATGGCTGCCCAGTCCTTTTGATACATGGCTACACGGGCAGCAACGGCGCGATTGAACTTCTTGAACTTTGCCGGTGTGTCAAAGTCTCCCCCCCAACCGGGAGTCACCGTAAAGGGGAAAGAAGTACCGCCTGCATCCAATGCAGCCGCTGCTTCATCCGCTAAGCGCTTGATGTAGGTGAGGCCGCCTTCATAACTGCTCATTGGGCCGGGCTTCAGCAGGTCGCCGGGAGCCAGCAGGTCTGTAAATTCAGTGCGGATGCCTTCTTTGCCCATCATGTTCAACAGGTTCAGCGCAGCATGCGCTTCTATTGTCTTGGCAAACCCTTCGCAGGCTTTCTTCTGGGCATCGGTCAGCTGATTGGTGTTCTGTGCAGAGCGCAGGAAAATTTCGGCACGACGACGGGTCGAACTGAAAGACAGATACCAGGGATAGAAAATGCCCCCGGGATCAATGGGTACCTGGCCTTGTAATTCCGTGTAATAGCGGTTATCTGTTTTATTGAACACCACTACCTCACGGCCAACGGAGCCGCCTCCCCAGGACATCGTGTAATGTCCGTTGCGCATGGTTTCCTGCACACCTATACCCAATTGATTGATCTGGGTAGTAGTCGCATTGGTCAACACCGACTCAACGGTCGGGTTGTTTAAGTCCGGAATATCCTCTACTTCAAAGAGGCTGCATGCTCCGAAATTAAGGGCTGCAAAAGCAACCAGTGTAAGCAAAAATTTATTTTTCATGTTACTGATTTTAAATAATGAACGTTGAAGCGGCTCCTTAGAAGTCAGCCATCAGGTGGAAGAAGAATTTCTTGGCAGACGGATAAGGCGTGAGATCCACACCAAAACCGAGTGCGCGGTTACCAAAGTTGGAAGCTTCCGGATCGTACGTAACATCCAGAATATCAGAAATGGTAATGGGATTGAGTGCAGAAACACCGATGCGGATGTTGCCTACTGCATTTTTGGTTGCCTTGGCCACACCCGGAATGGTATAGTACAGGGATACCTCACGCAGACGGATGTAGCTGGCATCGAAGACGAAGCTGGTAGTGGTATAACCAGTGTTACCGAACAGGCGGGAACTTTGTCCGTATGGAATTGCACTGCCATCTGCTGCTTTTTCTCCGCTGTCCTGGCTCCAGTCGGCAGTGGTGCCGCCTTCGTCTTTCAGTTCGCGGGTCAGGGTAGAAAGATAGTTGCCTTGGCTGGTGTGCCAGAGCATATTGAATTCCAATCCCCTGTAGCTCAGGTTGTTGGTCCAGGAAAGCTGGAAGCGCGGCTGACCATCGCGGAAGCGCACGCCGCTGCCTGCTGCTCTTGCTTCGTCGGCAGTATAGGATTTGCCGTCTGCATCGAACACCACCGGAGAACGACCTGCTGCATCGCGGCCCCACCACATACTGGGAGAGAGACCATTTTCAATGCGCATACGACCGAAGTTGCCAAAGCCGGAAGTAGGTACAAAAGCCGGAGGTACATCTAAGCGCTCGATTTTGGTGCGGTTGTTCCAGAATTGCAGCCCTGTATTCCAGTTGAAGTTTTTCGTTTTGACCACCCCGTAGTTCAAACCCAATTCAATTCCTTTATTACTCATATCACCTATGGGGAAACGTGCGATACTGGCTACACCGCTACCGTCAGAAAGCGTATAAGGGAAAAGGAGGTCAAATATCCGCTTATCATAATAGGTTAACTCTACTGTAAGGCGGTTTTTCCAAAGACCCAAGTCTATACCGCCTTCAATTTCCTGAGCGGTTTCAGGTTGTAAACCATTGTTTCCGTTTGTAGTAGGTGCTACTGCGCCTAACTGTCCGCCATATACTACCTGTGTAAGCGTGGTAAAGCGGTCGCCGTAAGTGGCTACACCCCCTGTGCGTCCGAATGCAATGCGGGGCTTAATCTGAGAAAACAACCGGTTATCTTTCAGAGCATCAAAGTTGGTCAGGTTGACAGCCAGAGAAGCACGTGGGAAATAATAATATTTATCCACATCACCATTCAGGGAAGAACGGTCAAAACGCACCCCTACACGACCGATGATCTTGTCTCCCCAGTTGAAATCCTGGCTGACATCGGTAGCCACATCCTGGTATTTGGAACGGAAGGCATCTGCCACAATAATACCAGCCTGATCGGGATTGCGCTGACCGGGCAATAATTGTTCGCCCTGAATCCAGTTCTCGTTCGTCTCCCGGGAGTTTTTCAACTGACCCAACTGGGTGGTCATGTCCACCATACCAATCTTCCAGTTATAACTCAAAAATGCCTGCATGTAGGTGAGGAATGCCTCGTTGTTGGCATAACGGGAAGCACCTGCATTGGGGTTGTTGTTCCAACGCTGCATATCTTCCGGGGAGTAGATGCGCGGGCGGGCCATCAGATAGTCCAGACCACCGCGTACCGACAATTTTAAGCTGGAGCGCTCGCGCTGGAACAGGCGGAAATTTACTTCCGAAGAGTTCAGGAAGCGGTTGGTACTTTCGTTGTTTTCCATGCGGTCGCGGGTCTCAAAAGGATTTTGCACCAGCCCGGGCAAAACGGGATAGACCGTGCGGCCATTTTCTGTGCGGGGAATCAGATCCACAAAGTTGGGCAGGTAAGCGATGGTGTAACCAATGGAGACACCGTTGTTGTCATTGCCGAGGAAGCTGCGTTGGCTGGCAGAGTTGTAGTAACCCGTGCTGACTTTGAAGTCAATCCAGTCATTCAGACGGTGATCTATGTTGAAGCGGGCGGAACGGCGCTGGAAGCCCGTATTTTTCATGATGCCTGTTTCATCGCCAATACCGCCACCCACGTAGAAGCGGGTTTTGTCATTGCCCCCTGAAACACTCAGGTTGCTGTTGAAAATGCGACCGGTTTCTCCAAAAAATTCTTTGTCCCAGTCGTATGTTTTGCCCTGTGCATTCCGGAAGATTTCCAAGGCCTGTGCTTCGTTGGGGACTTGATAGAAGCCGCCAAAGCGCTTGATCTTTTCCTCATTCCAGTCTTCGGAGGGCAACAGATTGAGTGCTCTGGAGAAGCCTGCATCCTGTGAGAAAGACACCTTGGTTTTTCCGGCTTTACCGCGTTTGGTAGTGATGACAATTACCCCGGCGTTAGCACGGGTACCATAAATGGCCGCAGCAGCAGGGCCTTTCAGGACATCCAGACTTTCAATATCGGCAGGATTAATATCCGAAATGCGGTTAGTCGCCTGGTCCTGCGATCCGGCATTGGCATTGGTTACAGCACCGTTGAATGCACGGGTGCCGGCACCCGTGTTGAACTGTGAGTTATCCACGATGATACCGTCTATTACATACAGGGGTTCCGAAGTACCCACAATAGAGGAGATACCACGCAGTTTCACAGAAACACCCCCACCCGGTGCACCGGAGTTGGCCTGAATATTAGCACCCACCAATTTGCCATTCATAGCAGCATCCAAAGTAGCCGGACGAGTGGAACCATTCAGGTCGTCGCCCGAAAGACGGGAAACCGCAGTAGCGGCATTGGCCCGCTTGATCGAAGAAGCAAGACCCGTGATAACCACTTCTTCCAGGGCGGCGGCATCTTCTTCCATTACTACCTCCACACGCGGATTGGCGGCAGTGACAGTGACTTCCTGCGTAACATAGCCCGTGTAGGAGATGGCTAATACGGCAGAGGAACCGCTGGGAATGTTGAGTGCAAAAGCACCATTCAAGTCAGTGGCGGCACCCGCAGTGCCTCCTTTTTGAGTAACGGTAGCACCGATGAGTGCCTCGTTGTCGCTTCCGCCTTTGATCGTACCCGTTACCCTAAACTGGGCATTGGCCACAAACGCCATTAGCAGAAAGCCGGGTACAAGTACCCCAAGTTTGTACAGCATGTTGTTCATAAAAAAAGAAAAGGTTAAAAAAAATGTTGTTGGTTTGGGGGGGCAAAGCAAAGGCTTTTACAGGAATTTTTCATCTTTTAATTGGGAAAAAATCTTACAAACAGAAAAAAAAGTACTTTTGCCGCTGTTTTTGCGCAGGATATACAATTTTGCGCAGATGCTTACGGATTCCCTTTATAGCGCCGGAATGGTTCCGACAAGATCATGTAAAGAGACGGGGAAGTAGGAAAATTTTAAAATAAATTACATATTGTATGTCGAAAACAGCCATCTTACTGGGTGCCACCGGACTAACCGGACAAGCGCTGTTACAGCAATTGCTGCGCGACAGCCGGTACGAGCAGGTAGTGACTTTGGTGCGTCGCCCTCTGGGCATTCAGCATCCAAAGTTAAAAGAGTACCTTCTGGACTTCGATCACCCGGATCCTGCTCTTTTACATGGGGATGATTTGTACTGTACTCTCGGTACCACGCTTAAAAAAGCGGGTTCGGAGGAGGCCCAATACCAGATTGATTGTGAGTACCCCACTGTTTTTGGGCGTATCGCACGGGAAAATGGCGTAAGTCGTTATCTGTTGGTTTCGTCTGTGGGGGCCAATGCGCAGGCTAAGAATTTCTACCTGCGCACAAAGGGAACGCTGGAAAAAAATATTCGGGCGCTGGGTTTCGATCTTTTTGTAGCCGCCCGGCCTTCATTTCTCTTGGGCAATCGCGAAGAGTTGCGTCCCGGAGAGCGCATTGGCATTTTTTTGGCAGGCATTTTCCGACCTTTCATACCTGCCAAATATCAGGGCATTCACGTGGAACAAGTAGCCTCTGCCCTTATTGGGGCGGCCCATTCGGGACAAAAAGGAAATGTGGTTCTGGAAGGCAAAGCCCTGAAAGAGATGTGCGCCTGACGATAAGGAGAATAGCCAGAACGGCATCTCCTGTGCAAAGCGGGTTTAACCCTTTAACATTCTGGCTTTTAGGGTATTCATCAGCAGCGCGGCCACGGTCATGAGACCTACGCCTCCGGGTACGGGTGTAATGTGGCTGCATCGGGGTGCTGCCGATTCAAAATCTACATCCCCTACCAATCGGGTGCCTGACTTGCGGGTCGGATCGGCAATGCGGTTGATGCCTACATCTATTACAACGGCCCCTTCTTTAATCCAATCACCTTTCACAAACTCGGGAATGCCAATGGCTGCAATCACAATGTCCGCACGGCGCACCTCGGCCGCTATGTCCTGTGTCCGCGAATGGGTCAGGGTAACGGTGCAATCGCCCGGATAATTTTTGCGCGACAGCAAAATACTGATCGGCGTGCCTACAATGTTGCTGCGTCCCAGTACCACACAATGCTTGCCGGAAGTGTCTATATTATAACGGCGCAATATTTCAAGAATTCCCAGCGGCGTAGCGGGCAAAAAAGCAGGCAAGCCCTGTGCCATCCGCCCAAAATTAACCGGATGAAACCCGTCCACGTCCTTGCGGGGGTCAATAGCAAGAATCACATTTGCCTCATCTATGTGCCGGGGCAGGGGAAGTTGGACGATGAAACCGTCTATATCGGGATTTTCATTAAGGGTATGCACAATTTCCAGCACTTCCGCCTCGGTGGTGTCGGCACTTTTTCGAATCAGGGTGCTTTCAAAACCCGCCTTTTTGCAGGCCCTGATTTTGCTTTCTACATAGACCTGACTGGCAGGGTTCTCACCGACAAGAAGTGCAGCCAAATGGGGTACCTTGCCGCCAGTCTGCTTTATTTGTTCCGTTTCAGCCGCCAACTCTAATTGGATGTTTTCAGAAAGTAATTTTCCGTCTAACAGGGTCATTTTGAAAAATGGAATTTTAAAACCGCAAAGGTACGGCAAGCGCACAGAAGTACCAAATATAAAAATAGAACAAATGTATTATTTTTTTAACAATTTAATTGCCGTTTATTTCCCGATACAGACCGTTAAAGATTGAAAAACAACCGTTTACAAAACTTTAACAACAAATTTTCCCGTGCTTTTAACTTTTTCTTAACGGCACGCCCTACCTTTGCGTCGCCAAGAGCAAACAACCTTCAGGGTTATTTGACGGCATACATGCACCATGCCTCAAAAGGCGATTATAGACGTACTGATACCCGCGTGGAACGAGGAAAAGGCCCTGCCTTTTGTGTTGGCTCAGATACCTCAGGAACTGGTTCGCCATGTGATCGTATGCGATAATGGTTCCACAGACAAGACAGCAGCAGTGGCACAGGCAGCAGGTGCTGTCGTGGTTAGTCAGCCAATGCGGGGATACGGGAATGCCTGTTTGGCCGGTATGCGTTACTTAAAGGCCCTGCCTGCGTCTGAACAGCCGTTCGCAGTGGTGTTTTTGGACGGTGATTATTCGGATTATCCCGAAGAAATGTATCAGATAGTAAGGCCCATTCTGGAAGAGGGGAAGGATTTAGTGATCGGGTCGCGCAGATTGGGGGGGATGCAGCCGGGGGCCATGACCCTTCCACAGCAATTCGGCAATTGGTTAGCGCCTGCCTTAATTCGCCTGATCTGGCGGTATCGTTTTAGTGATTTAGGGCCTTTCAGGGCGATTCGGTGGGACCGCCTTTTAGCGATGGACATGCAGGATCGCAACTTTGGATGGACAGTGGAGATGCAGGTAAAAGCGGCAAAAATGAAAATGGCATGTGTGGAAGTGCCGGTGCGCTATCGGAAGCGGGTAGCAGGACACAGCAAAGTATCGGGTACTGTGAAGGGTACCTTTTTGGCCGGCTGGAAAATTATTACAACCATTTTAAAATTGGCAATATAAATCCCTTTACCAGCAGTTTTACGAACATTCAACCATCTTATTTAGTGTTTTGTGTCTTTTGTCAGCGCATGAACACGACCACATCCCGCTTGCGGGATTAACAAATCAGTCACTTAAATGTACGGTTTACATTCTCTTTTTCAGGCTTTTGAGTATCAGGCCTTCGTTGATTTTGGGTATTTGATGCTCCTCATTTATTCCATCGCAATGGGTGCAGTTACGTTCTACTGCCTCCTGCAATTTCACCTCCTTTACCTTTATAAGAGATACCACCGCGAAAATCCGGGCTTACAGTACAAAAAATACGAGCTGGGGGATGAGAACGTACCCTTTGTCACAGTACAATTGCCCATGTACAATGAAATGTATGTGGCCGAACGCATCATTGATTGTGTGACCAAACAAGATTATCCCAAAAGCCGTTACGAAATACATGTTCTGGACGATTCTACCGACGAAACCAAAGATTTGGTAGCAGCCAAAGTGGCCGAATACAAAGCCAAAGGCTTCAATATCGAGCATGTACACCGCGTCAATCGCCAGGGCTATAAGGCTGGTGCCTTGCAGGATGCCATGCCGATGGCCAAAGGGGATTTTATCGCTATTTTTGATGCTGATTTTGCTCCCCGTCCCGACTTTCTTCGCACCACTATTTCCTATTTTGAAGACGAAAAAGTGGGCATTGTACAAACCCGCTGGGAGCATATCAACGCTGACTACAGCATGTTGACCAAAATGCAGGCCCTGCAACTGAATGTACACTTTACAGTTGAGCAGGCCGGGCGTTCTTATGGCAACCTGTTGCTCCAATTCAATGGTACAGCAGGTGTATGGCGCAAAAAAGTCATCAATGAGGCAGGCGGCTGGCATAGTGATACCCTCACGGAGGACTTAGACCTCAGCTTCCGTGCGCAGATTATGGGTTATAAAATTCAATATCTGGAGAAGTTGGAAAGCCCTGCCGAATTGCCGGTGGATATGAACGCGCTGAAAACCCAACAGTTCCGTTGGAACAAGGGAGGTGCCCAAAACGTTAAAAAGTTGCTGAAATTGGTGTGGCATACCGACAAGCTGAACAATATTCAAAAGTTACACGCCACCAGCCAATTGTTGGCCTACGGGGTGTTCCTGTGGGTGTTTTTAGCAGCGGTGAGCAGCATTCCGCTTGCCTTCGCTTTCAGCGAACTTGGCATTTCGGCCCACTTCCTGTCTTTTTCTGTGCTGGGCATGTTTGCGGTGGCCTCCAGTTCCTATACGGCCAACATCAGCGCTGCACTGAATCGCCACGCGCCACCTACTTTCTGGGAGCGGGTGCGTTTCTTCGGCCTGTTCCTGTCCTTTATGCCTATTTCTCTGGGATTATCCTTGTACAATGCCATTGCAGTGATTGAAGGCTTAATGGGGAAAGCCTCCTCTTTTGTGCGCACGCCCAAGTATGGAATGAACAACCAACAGACTTCTTTCAAAAAAGCAAGTTATGTGGCCCGTAAAATATCCTGGGTAACCATTGCAGAAGGATTTATGGCCTTAGTGTTTGCCCTGGCGGTTGTGGTAGGCATTGCCACCGACAATACGGCTTTTGTGATGTTCCACTCTATGCTTTCTTTTGGCTTTGGTGCTATTTGCTATTATTCTATCAAGCACCTGAACCTGAATTAATCCGGTTCGGAGTGCCTTTGATATAGGAAACGGCCATGCCGACATTTGTCGGTATGGCCGTTTTTCGTTAATAACTCTTGCTGAAAATTTGTCCGTAAATTTTTTTAAAAAATTTTGCCGGAATTAAAAAACGCTTTACCTTTGCACCCGCAAAAAATAAGGCGCGATAGCTCAGCTGGTTAGAGCGCGCGATTCATAATCGCGAGGTCGGGAGTTCAAGTCTCCCCCGCGCTACCATGAAGAGGTCCGACGGTATATCTGTCGGGCCTCTTTTTGCATTTCTTTGAATGGACACAGTCAAAAGAAGTTCCCTTTTTCAGGTTCACTGCGCATACCTTTCTGCTAATTGCTTTTTCAGGGCCAGCATTTCGTCGCGGTGTTGGGCAGCGGTGATAAAATCTAAGTCTTTCGAGGCTTTCTTCATGTTTTGCTCGGCAGTGGCGATCATTTGTTCCAATTGGCTGCGGGTGGCATAGGCCACAATGGGTTCGGCAGCCAGAGAAGCCTCCGTCGGTTCTACATAATAATTTTTGGAATCAGCCCCGCGAATTTCGAGGATGCTGCGTTGGGCCAGAATTTCTTCCCGCGTTTTTGAAACCGTGCGCGGTTGTATGCCATTAGCCTCGTTGTAGGCGATCTGGATGCTGCGGCGGCGCATGGTTTCGTCTATGGTATTTTGCATGGAATCGGTGACCTTATCGGCGTAAAAAATCACCAGGCCATTGGAGTTACGGGCAGCGCGGCCCGCCGTCTGGGTCAGGGAGCGCATATTGCGCAAAAAGCCCTCCTTATCGGCATCCAAAATCGCCACCAAAGACACTTCCGGCAAATCCAGACCCTCCCGCAGGAGGTTGACCCCGATCAACACGTCGTAGCTGCCCAAACGCAAATCGCGCAGAATTTCCACGCGCTCTAAGGTTTCCACGTCCGAATGGATGTAACAGCATTTGATGCCAAACGATAAGAGGTAAGCCGACAACTCCTCTGCCATACGCTTGGTCAGGGTCGTTACCAGAGCGCGTTCGCCCTTTTCCGTGCGGCGGCGTATTTCCTCCATCAAATCGTCTATCTGATTCAGCGAAGGGCGTACTACAATGGGGGGATCGAGCAGGCCGGTCGGACGGATAATCTGTTCCACCACCACGCCCTCTGTTTTTTCCATCTCGTAATCGGCGGGCGTGGCACTCACAAAAATCACCTGATTGATCAGACCCTGAAATTCGTCAAAACTGAGGGGACGGTTGTCTATGGCCGAGGGCAGGCGAAAGCCCCAGTTTACCAAAGACTGCTTGCGGGCGCGGTCGCCGCCCCACATGCCCCGCACCTGTGGAATGGTCACATGACTTTCATCCACAATCATCAGATAGTCGTCCGGGAAGTAGTCCAACAGGCAAAAAGGCCGGGTACCGGGTACACGGCGGTCAAAAAACCGCGAATAGTTTTCGATGCCGGAACAATAACCCAACTCCTTGATCATTTCCAAATCGAAAGTAGTGCGTTCTGCAATGCGCCGGGCTTCCAAAAGGCGGCCTTCCTTCTCAAAATAACGCACCTGCTGCGTCATTTCAGCCACAATTTCGTTCAAAATGGTGGCAATGTGCTCCTTGGGTGCTACATACAAATTGGCCGGGAAAATCGTCGCCATATCCAAGTTTTCAATGCGCTTCCCCGAAGTAATTTCAATGCTTTCGATGGTTTCCACTTCATCGCCCCAAAAAATGATCCGGCAGCCAGTGTCGGCATAAGGCAGGTTTACATCCACGGTGTCGCCGCGCACCCGGAAAGTGGCCCGCGCAAAATCGGTTTCGGTGCGGGCATACAAACTGTCCACCAAAGCATGCAAAAAAGCTGTTTTGGCCATTTTCATGCCTTTCTGAATGCGGATAATACCGGTTCTGTAATCGTCGGGATTGCCCATGCCATAAATGCAGGACACAGAAGCCACAATAATAATGTCGCGCCGACCCGACAATAGGGTAGAAGTGGCCTTAAGCCGCAGTTTATCTACTAAATCATTAATTTGCAGGTCTTTTTCGATGTAGGTGTCGGTGACCGAGAGGTAGGCTTCCGGCTGATAATAGTCATAATAAGAAACAAAATACTCCACCGCATTGTCCGGAAAGAAACTCTGTAACTCGCCGTAGAGCTGTGCCGTCAGTGTCTTATTATGGGTCAACACCAGTGTGGGCCGATTGACCTGTGCAATGACGTTGGCCATTGTAAAAGTCTTGCCGGAACCGGTGACACCGAGCAATACCTGTGCGCGCTCGCCTTGCTGAACGCCTGCTACCAGCTGGCGAATGGCCTGGGGCTGATCGCCGGTGGGTTGATACGGGGAAACGAGTTGAAAAGACATGGAACTTGGCACAAAGTTAAGCACTTTATGCGAAATTTGCGCTCTTTTTCCTCAATATTTTGTCTGCAAAAATGCGCCCCTTTTAAATCTTATCAGGGCGTTACCTCCACCTGATAATATTTTTCCTGAACCGGTTTTTCCTCTGCCGCCCACGGTTGTACTTTGTACAAGCGAATCGTAACCATGCCTTTTTTCAGGCCCTTTATGTCGTACACTTTTTGCAGGACATTGCCTGCCTGCGCCGGAGCCGCCGATTTAGCCGGATAGGCATAGGGTTCGGTCATGCTGATGATCCAGTCTTCGCTGACGTGATAGTACCAGACGTAATCGGCTAAAGGCTGATCGTCCCACTGGATTTGAATGGTTTGGCCAACGGGCACTGTTACGGAAGTCATGGCAAGAGAAGTGGAAGTAGCGGGAGAAGGGGCTGTGCCGGAAGGGGGGGGGTGTTCGTTCCCCACCGCACCGCGTTCGGCAGGGGAGGGGGGAGCAGGCGATTTCTGAGCGCAGGCCGTGCAAAGCAGCGCTGTCAGGATACTTCCCCACGCGATTTTGTAAGCAAGAGAACACATAAGTAGAGAGCGTTATAAACGACGAGGGATGGGTTTCATTTCACTGTGCAGACCTTCCAATCTTGTGCAGACCTTCCAGGTTTGCCAAACCTGGAAGGTCTCGGATTGCACAGGAATTTTGTTTTGCCCCAAATGCGTCATAAGCACTTGTGAGCTACCTTCAGATATCGCCTATTGGAAAATCGGCACCTGCAATTGATAGCGCTTTTTCAGGTCGTTCCCAAATGACAATTCGTACTCGCGGTGTGCCACAATGCCGCCGTGGTTAGCCGTTGCGTCGTAGCCAATCTGCGAAGATACCAATTCGGCAGATTTGGCAGCACTGCGCACATTGGCACCTGTTTTATTGACAAGACCTTCCAAAAGGGCATTAAACGCATTGTCCAAAGCAGCCTCTGTCAGCGCCGCTTCTCCTGCCCGTGTACGTGGATCGGATGGATCGGGTGGCATTTTGGCGGAGACTTTCGGTTTTTCGCTCATTTTGGTTACTTCGCGCAGCGAACTGTGCAGGTGGGTCACTTTTCCATCGTTATCCACCGTGATGCGTACCACCCCTGCATCGGGCGTAATGACCTGCAAGCCATTGATCTTTTGGCGGTATTCAAAGGTAGTGTCTGTGATATGTGCTGTGTCTATGGAGCCGGAAGGAGACCCGCCCTGTGTATAGCCATGCCGTACGTTGGCCAGTTCCACATCACCGATTTTGTCGAGGCCGTGTTTGCTGATAAGTTTTTCAGCGATGCCTTGTGCCTTTTTTTCGTCAATTTGTTTGTTGTTGGCAAAATTGATAGATTCAAGGGTGGCATCGAAATGTCCATTGGGATGAACGTGCAGGGTGGCCCCGTTTTTCTCAAATACCAGATTGCCTTTTACGTCCATACCAGCCTCTTTACTGCTTCCAATGCCGAGGGTATCCGCCATGCGGGCTGCTGCGTCCTGATGGTTCACAGGGGCAAATTCAGCCACTTTCATGTTGGCAGGCAGGTTCTCCAAACGGGCCGGCGTGGCCGCTGCACGGGCATAATACCAGCGCCATTGATACCAGTTGTTCCAGCCGCCGTTGCTGTAAAAGTAGCGTTCAGTATTCAGGCGGTTGAGGGCATCTGCGGCATTAGCGCCGCAGGCACATACGGACGGAGCCTGACCTGTGCTGATGCGCCAGCTCGCGTCTAAAAAAGCCTGGGCAAAAGTTTTGCCTTTGTTCCATTCTTCCCAGAAGAATTTCCCGTAGTTGGGGTTGTCCACGCTGACTGTTTCGTAGCCAAAAATCATGCGCAAGCCTTTGTTAACAGGGTGCCATGTGCGAATGGGGCTGTGGCCGCCGAGTACGCGCAGCGAAAGACAAGTGGACCAAAACAGGTATTTCACCTGTTCGTCGCCGAGGCTCATGCGATTGGAAAACGCCCAGTCGCGTCCGTCCCAGGCACCGCCCATGGGGCATTGGAAAACACCGTTGGAATCCATGTTGCCGTGACCGGAGTGATAAAAGGCCACCACTGCGTCTGCGCCGTAGGTATCCTGCCAGTTGTCGTAGGCTTCTTCGTACATCCAGACTTTCACAGCGCCGTCGCCATACCAGAAGTTGCCGGGTGTCCAGCGGGTTACATAGTCTATCCACCCGGCGGCATCTTCGTGGGTCAGGCCGAGGGGAGAGGCGGAACTAAATTTCTCAATACTACAGGCACCGTACATATCAGCAGAACCGCTGATGTTCGCACGGGTTTGTGCCACCGGAGATTGAGGAGGAATGAGATTAATTTTCATCTTTGAAGAAAATTGTTAGTGGTAAAAAAATGAGAGCAACTGCCCGGCAGTGTACCGGACATTTATGTCGTCGTAAGGGGAATATGCGAAAAGAGGATCAAACGCAGAAGGGGGCAGGCAATAAGACCCCGAAGAGGAAAAGTCACCTGAGAACAGTGAGGCGACTGGGAAACGCTGCGCAAAAAGCAGAGACGAGATTGTTTCATTGGTGCAAAAAAGGTAAAAGTATTCAGATGAATACAAAACGACTTAACGCGGCACCGTGTCTTTTAGTGCGCATTTTTTTACATTTTATAAAAATTTTTATTAAATAATATATTGTTAATTTATAATTAATTATTTAAATATAAAAAATAATTTATTTCAACAAAACACTCATCACTCATCTCTCATCACTACTACTGCATTCCCCTGTTCCACAATGCGCCCCAGGGGCTGTAGCGACAACCCGCCTTCGGCACATACTTTTTCAAAGTCGCCTGCATAACCCGCCTCTACCGCTACCAGCAGTCCGCCGCTCGTTTGGGGATCGGCTAAAATGTGGCGTTGTCGGTCGGTGAGGCCGGCACCGACTTTATGTCCGTAGCTGTCCCAGTTGCGGCCTGTGCCGCCGGGTACGGATTTTTGGTCCAAATAATAGGCGATCACGGCAGGCTCCATGACAGGCACTTGGTCGAACCAGATTTCGGCGCTTTTTCCGGAAGCTTCGCACATCTCAATCAGGTGTCCCAACAGTCCAAAGCCTGTTACATCGGTCATGGCTTTCACATAGGGCAGGGTGCCAAAGACCGCGCCCATTTTATTGAGGTGCTTCATGCTGTCGGGGGCCAGATGCGCGTGTTCGGGCAGCAACAGGCCTTTTTTCTGGGCAGTACTCAAAATGCCCACCCCGAGGGACTTGGTCAGATAGAGCAGGGAACCGGTCGGTACATCACCCCCATTTTTTTTCAAATGTTGCAAGGCCACCCGTCCGGTGACCGCCAGACCAAAAATGGGTTCCGGGCTGTCTATGCTGTGCCCCCCGGCCAAAGGAATCCCGGCAGCAGCACAGGCCCGCCGACTGCCTTCCACCACGCGCCCTGCTACTTCGGGTGGCAGGGTATTGATCGGCCAGCCGAGTACCGCAATGGCCATCATGGGAGTACCCCCCATTGCATAGATGTCGCTGATGGCATTGACCGAAGCGATATACCCAAAATCTTCGGGGTCATCCACAATCGGCATAAAAAAGTCGGTGGTGCTGATGACCGCAGTACCATCTCCGAGGTCATAAACGGCGGCATCGTCGCGGTGTTCGTTGCCCACCAGCAGGCGCGGGTCGTGCAGGGGCGGGGTGTCGCTTTGCAAAATGCGGTCTAAGACCTTTGGCGCAATTTTGCAGCCGCAGCCGGCACCGTGGGAGTATTGGGTGAGTTTGTACGTGTTTTCCATGGGTTTATCTTGTTTCAAGACCAGCGAAAATGTGATGAGCGATCTATTTTCAATTTAAGTTCCAATTCCTGGAGTTGATCCAAACGGCTCAAATCCAGTTCTATTTTTTCAAAGGGGTTGCCGCTGAGTTCTAAGGTGCGCAATTGTGTGAAGTTGCCCATAAAAGCAGGCAATACTTTCAGGGCGTTGAATTTCAGATTGAGGTCTTCGATGCGGACCGACTGCTCCAAAAATTGCAGGTTGTCTAAGCCGCAGCGCACAAAATAGCCGGTTTTCAAATTGGGAAAGGGGCCGAGGTGTTCGGTTTTGCTCATGGCATACCCGTCCACCATCAGTTTTTCCAAAGTGGCACTGCCGTTTTGTGCTTCCGGGCGGGTCTCCATGGGGTGACGGGAACGGTAATTTCCGCGCTTAATACTGAGAATTTTGAGTTGGGGAAATTCAAAAAAGCGATGTGGAAACCAAGGCAGCCGGATGTTTTCTATATACACACTTTCCAACGACAGTAGCGACAGGTAGGGATAAGCGTGTTCTAAGTCGAAATCTTTGTTGTGCGGCAAAATAATATAACGCACAAAATTCAGGGTGCCAATGGCTTCCGAGATTTGATTTTCGGCGTAGCTGGCTAAGTTCAGGGTTTCGTGACTGAGGCGATAGCGGTCGCTGCGATAGTTGTTTTTTTGAAGCCCGTGCCAGTTGCACATTTTGTAGGCCAGCAAAAAGTCAAACAGGTCAAACTCCGGATTTTTGTACTTGCCCAGATAGTCCGCCTCATTGTAGTGATAATTCACCGCGTTTTTTAGCCGCGTGGCTTGTTGCAGGGTTTCGACGGAGGTGTACTGCCGGAGCAGTTGCATGGCCCTGTTTTGCACTTCTGCCTCTTTATGGGCCACTGCCATTCCGAAAAGATACCCTTTAAGGCGTTTATTGGCACCCCCCCCTGCTACAATTTCGAGGATGAGGGGGCAATTGTCCGTCGTTTCATCCCGCAGCAGGCGGGTGATTTGGGCAGTCATTTCGCCCTGATCGTCAGTCAGGTAAGCAGGCATGGGGATCAATGATAAATCGCAGGGGGGAGGAATCCGGCGGCAAAGGTAGTGCGTACTTTGCAATTTTTACGGTCTTTTTCATTTCCGGGACCGAAAATAGCCCTCCCGTCTGCACAAAAGCAGCTGCAAAAAACAGGGCTGCAACTGATGTAATTTGCTTACCTTTGTGCCTTTTACACACCTAACCATATTTATTCGCGCCCTATGGCACGCCCGAAAAAAGAAGACTCTGCCGCTGCTCCTGCTTCAGGAGGGGGCGTGATAACCCCTTTGATGGGGCAGTATCAGACCATAAAATCCAAGTACCCGGATGCCGTGTTGCTGTTTCGGGTGGGCGATTTTTATGAGACATTCGGCGAAGATGCCGTTAAAACTTCCCGTGCACTGGGCATTACCCTCACCAGCCGGAACAACGGCGGATCGGACATAGAATTGGCTGGTTTCCCCTATCATGCCATGGATATGTACCTGCCCCGCTTAGTCCGCGCCGGTTATCGCGTAGCCATCTGCGAGCAAATGGAAAAACCGGTGCCGGGCAAGGTGGTGAAGCGCTCGGTCACAGAAGTGGTCACGCCGGGTGTCACCACCGATGATGCCCTGTTGGAACACAACGCCAATAACTTTTTGGCTGCGCTGGCGTACGGCCCCAACGGGCAGTACGGGGTGGCTTTTTTAGACATCAGCACCGGGGAGTTTTTTGCCAGCGAGGGCGATGCGCCTGCTATGGATAAACTGCTCCAAAGTTTTCGCCCGGCTGAAATCATTCTGCCCAAAAGCAGGATGAAAGAGTTTATGGCCCTCCATGGCGACAAATATTACACCTATACCTTAGAAGACTGGATATTTACGTTCGACTTCGGACGTGAAAAACTGCTCAATCATTTTCAAACGCAGACCCTGAAAGGTTTTGGCGTGGAAGAAATGGCTTTGGGCCAGGTAGCAGCCGGTGCGGCGCTTCATTATCTGGCTTCCACCGAAAACCACCGACTGGCGCACATTGGCAGCATCAACCGCCTGCACACCGAACGGTACGTATGGTTGGATCGCTTCACCATTCGAAATTTAGAGATGGTACACTCCAATAATGAACACGGCGTGTCTTTATTGCAGGTAATAGACAAAACCATCAGCCCGATGGGTGCCCGGCTGCTCAAAAAATGGCTGTTGCTTCCACTTACACAACGCACCCAGGCTACAGACCGCCTGGAAATGGTGGATTATTTCACCCGACAGCAGGAATTGGTGGAACAGCTGGTGCCGCATATTTTGCATATTGGCGATTTGGAGCGCCTGATGAGCAAAACCGCCGTTGGCAAAATCAACCCCCGCGAGGCCATGCAATTGCGGCGCGCCCTGATGGCCATTGAACATATTAAAACCCTGTTG
>WBZP01001318.1_pt1 | contig 28898 bp, 35 predicted proteins | sample 5204301 | NCBI WGS metagenome assembly WBZP01 (sample SAMN12412401, study PRJNA552823) | activated sludge metagenome | isolation source: activated sludge from nitrification reactor of wastewater treatment plant... | place: USA: Pennsylvania | collected 2017 | reverse complement strand
GGAGGAGAAGAGATGAAACCTATTCTGATTCATCTCAGTGCCGGAGACTCCAAACGCCGGCTCCTCAAGAGGCTGTTCATGGAGTATGGGTTCCAGGAGGAATCTGATGCGCCCGGGATGTGGATCGCCCGTGTCAGCCAGAAAGGCCAGGATCAGTTGGCTGCCTAACGTCATCGGGCAGAATTGCCGACAGCACTTCACGGGTATCACTCCGTGGGGTGCTGTTTTCTTTTCTCGAAATCTGTTGACATGTCAATCACCTTGACGCCTTCTCGGCCACATGCGATACAGGAGGTACGTTCTTTCTGATTGAGGTATGTATCCAAATGGTCCGTAAACCAAAGCTCATCTATCAACGACCAGTCGATAGCAAGACGGAATATCTGAAACTGAACGGTGACAGACATCGGATTATCCATATTCTACGAACCACCGTGACAGGGATGAAGGAGAGGCACACTGGTGGAGAAATCTATTCTGGTGATATCGCTGTCATCCTTCGAGGGGATAAGAAAGTCGAAGTTATCCTCACAGAGAAATCCGATATCACCGAACTCGCCGCCGACCCACCGCCAAACAAAAAATCATCGCCCCGCCGTCGCGCCTGATTGTCGAAACTCCGACCGTCAGGCGTTCTTGTTTTCAAAAATTGCAGCGAGGAGTTCACTGCGCCCTTCCCCGGTCTTGGCCGAGTGTCGGATGACATGAGCCGGAGCGAATTCTTTTTCGAACGAGCGCAGGTTGGCTTCCACATCAACCCGCCGCCCTTTGTCACATTTGTTGGCGAGGATGATGACCGGTCGGCCGTACTCGGTGAGGAGTTTGAAAGTCTCACGATCCGAATCCTTGGCCCCGATCTCAGCATCGACGATGAGCACTGCCGCTTTGATATCGATCCGCATGTCAGCTGCAAACCAAGAGATATAGCCCGCCATTTTCTTACGGAGAGCATCAGGCACTTTGGCATAGCCATACCCCGGCAAGTCAGCCAGATACCAGGTATCGTTGATGAGAAAGTAATTGATCTCGGTGGTCCTCCCCGCCCGGGAATTGGCATGCGCCAGGTCTTTCTGTCGTGTGAGGCTATTGATGACACTCGATTTCCCGACATTGGAACGACCGAAAAACGCCACCGTCGGCCGGGGCGGCTTAGGCAACCCTTCAGAGCCGATCACTCCCTTGATGAATGTGGCAGTCCTGATTTCCATAAGTGCTTCATCCTGGCAGAAAATTCCCAGTCTCGCAAGTTTGCAAAAAGAAATCCCGCGCTGCTAGGCAGTCGGCGGGAAGTTACTCTAGGATAAGAGTCGGATTCAATTCATGACCTTTTCTCGGAACAAGGCAAACTCATCTTCTCGCACCAATCCTTGATGGCCTGGATAATGCGAGGGCGGGTAGTATGAAGGAAGAGAGTTCGCCGTCTGGGCGGACAATGGATGTGGACGTGGATATGATTCATTTCCGAGAAAACGACGATTTCAATCCAACGATCCGTACAGCTACAGTCATAGGCAGTTCCGCACGTTGTGATACCACTGAGCCCCGATAGCTTGAGACATTGAAGAAGACTGCTGGTCAAGTGATCCACAGAATACGAGACGGTGTGCAGTCGATTCGAAACAGCCGCTGGTGTTAGCACTTTTCTTCCTCCTTTTTGTGATGTTAAACAGCGATGCTGCATCCTAACGCCAGCAGGGTCAATTCGTCAATACCCCGCTGATTGAGCCTTTACACAAGCGATTCCCGGGTGTATAACCAACGTATCTTTAACAATCCACATCCACCTTCTCAAGGAGAAAACTGTGTCGACAAGCCGTGAAATCGATTCTCACACATCACCTGTCACGACCGATATTTCTGTGAGGACTGACCTCATCAACGCTCAAATTAAGCTGCTGAATGAACAGCTCAGACTGTTCAGAGGAGCGATCGAAGAAATGCAGAGTGTGGTCAATGCTGCTGTGGATCGGGCGACACAGGGCGATGCATTCTCCAGCTCCAGCTATCGGCGATGGACGTACTTACCTCCAAGGCTACCAAAAAATTTTTGGCCAGCACCAATTGACTGCTGGGAGTACGACTTGCACGGAAACCGGATCAGACTTCGAGGACAGCACCGTCGGGTGAGCGGTCGTTGATTATCCGAACGCTCACGTCCGATGCGATCACAAAAGGACTCAGGTGGACCGATAGTGCAGAACTGTGAGTCGGCTCCTCGAGTTCCGGAATTCTGTGCCCCTTGGCTTGTGTTCAAGTCGGGGGCATTTTGTTTGTTGACCCGAGAGTTTCTATATTTTTTTATTCGCCCGTATGAGCGGATCTCATGACTCAGTTCGCCATTCACGCCTTGCCGTAACGGCTTGTGATATCCTCGAGCAATGCTTCGATCTTTTTGCGTTCAGCCGAATCGGGCATCGTCAACGCACGCGCCGTCTCGAGTGCGGCGACGACCTCAGTCTGCTCTCGTTCGTCATACAGTCCCCGCTCGAGATCCTCGGTGGTTTCGGCGATAACTTGTGACACGCTTTTCCCTATTTCAAATTTTTCGTGATGCATATTGGATTCTGACGAGACTATACTAGCCCTTTCAATCTACACTATCCCCGCTCGGAGAAGCCAATAGGAGCAGACGTCGGAGCGTCGCTCGCCTTCACGGTTCCGAACTGGGCTTCGTATTTGGCCAGGTTGTCGGCCAGTGCCGCGACCAGACGCTTCATGTGACTGGGTGATACGATCACGCGGGCATTGAGTGAACCGGCTGGTGGATAGACCGACAGAAAATCCACCACAAATTCCTCGGGTGTGTGCAGCACCTGCACCATGTTGGCATATACCCCTTTCAGCACCTCATCACTCGCCTTGATCTGAATCTGCTGTTGACTATCCATACGGCTTTGTAGTTACAAATTATGCTTTCAAACTCTCCCGAATGCTAAGTGGTGCGATACCGGTACGCTCGGTCATGAGAGCACTCGTGAGCGAAGTATCTGGCAGCAGAGTCGCCTATTCGATCGAATAAGAGCTTGCTCGCCTCTGATCGAGCAGAGAATCCATCCTATCCACGCTGATCAATTATACATCGCCCGGAGGTGTTCAGCGTGCGGCTGGAAGTGCATCAAGCAGCTTCAGTGCCTGTGCAGGCAACTTGAGCGGACTCTGATGGAAGGCGCCGTGTCCACCTCTCGGATCCGAGAGTACGTTCAGCACCTGCGCTCCCATGCCGGTCAGATATGTTTTCGTTTCATTCATACCGATACAGCCATCCCGCTCGGGATTATCATCCTTCTCTCCGCAGACGAGTATCCACGGCACACCCTGATACAGCTTGCCAGCCGCGTAGATCGACTGGTCTGGAGTCAGCGGGAAATCGCTCTGATACTTGCCAGAAGCCGAGATAACCGCATCGATGACCGCATGGCCGCTGACCACATCATAGGCCTTCACACCATAGGTATTGGCACTCCCGCGAGAGAAACCCTCGAGGACCACAAAATCATCATCCTGGTAGCCATACGTATCGAGGAAGAATCGGATTTCTCTCAACACTTCATCGGGACGATAGTAATCGGTGATTTTTTCTCCCGCTCCATCCCACCAATCGATACTCGCGAGCGCATAGTCACCCGTCGTGATATGCGATTTCCACGCAGCATAGTCTTGCTCCGCCGTCGAACCGTGCCCAGGGAGCGAAAATATGATCTTCCGCGGGTGCTTCTCATTCTGTCCCTTTGGTTGCCCGACGAGGAGCAAATGTCGGCCATCGCTTGTCGCGACCTTGACTGGATTCGCGAGTGTCGAAGCACTGTCGTCGAGAGTCTTCGTAGTGATGGACTGCGATGGTGCCGTCCCGGTATCAGCCACGGCCGGTGGTGTCTCTGTCGAGTTCACTCGCGGTTCCGATGTCCGTATCGACGGCATGTTCCCCTGCCGCGGTGGTTCAGGAGGCGTGAGCGGACGAGCGGCCGTCTCCCTTTGACTGACATCGGTTTGGCCTGACGGGACAAGGACCACCAAAGCCAGCGCACCAAGTCCGATCACCACACCGACTCCAATCAAGAGCAATAGTTTGTGTTTCATAGTTTTATTTCGTCAATGATTACCGCCGTTGTCATTCATAGTCGCTTATTCGCTCGAATAAGCGACTACTACATTCTAAATGTGTGAAGATTAGAGATTGTCGATAATTTTCTGGATACCGAGGGCAAGCTTATCGCCGAGACGATAGCGCACGGTCGTATTGATCTGCTGTTTATCAATCAAATCCGCCAGATATAAGATCCGTAAATGCTTAGAAGTCGCCTTAAATGAAAGCTTGATGCTGCGTGCGATATCCCCTACTGAGGCCGAGGTCCGGGTCCGGAGGAGCTTCAGCATCGCCAACCGCCGTGCATTGGCCAAAGCCTTCAGTTGTTTCTCGAGTTCTTTCATTATCCGGGCCTGATTCAATTACTCCCCCCTATCGCCTCTACCCTAGCATGCTCCACCCATATTCGCTAATTCGAGCGAATTAGAGACACCAGGAGAAATTGATGTAACCTTCCACATCGTCTGGGTGTGAATCTCCTTTGCTTGCTCGCCCGAAGCTTGGGCAGGAGTAGGTTATAGCTGGGTCGATATTACTTTGTCTCATTATGAATCCAATCGGCGTAGGCTTTGTTGGCTTCGACTTCGAATTTCATGATGCACGGGGTTTCGTAGGGATGGATAGCCTCGACTTGAATATTTTTCAGTTGCGTTTGGATCGGTTCCGTTGACATACACCACTCACCTACTTTCCATTCGATTCAACTAGCTTCTCCTCGTTCGATTCTCTAGAATCCTCTCGCGTAGATTCAACCTCAGCCTCTTTCGGTACGACAGGTGTATCAGCCGTAGCGATTTTGATTGGGGCTGGGAGAACTTCCACTTTCGGGAAATTAACGAGAGCCGCGATGAAGAGCACCAGGGTGAAGGCCAAGGGGATATGTGTGCCAGTCCACTGCATGAGGAAAGACATGACAAACGGGGCTGGAAGGAGGCAAAGTGCCGACAGGTACGCCCGTCCATAGGTGAGCGACTGCCCGCGGAAATGCCCCGCCAGCCACACGACCAATGCTCCAAAGAGCGAATAGATGAGGTATCCGATCCACAGACCGATGTACATGATGAACGGGATGAGCGCGGCACCGATGTAGAAGAGTGTCCGAAGAAAGTCAGATCCCATACCGACCCAGCGATCGTAGAGCGTTTTGGTGATCGTCAAGTGTTCCGAGAAATTTGTTTCCCGCAGGTCAAATATCCGCGTTTCTCCACGGTCAGGGTTGTGCACACCTACTTCACGTTCACCCATGAGGATGAGTGTGTCGCGATCCGCCATCATCTGAGGCGTCACGGGTGCGTCGGTATCGATGACGACGAGATTCGTCGGTAACTCAGCATCATGACACTGGTGCCCATCCGAGCAAGCCGATTCACGCCACTCATCAGGAAACACAATCACGACTGGGGCTGACTGATTGGTCGAGAGTGTGTTCTGATCCACCGTAAGTTCGAGACCAGCCGGATAGAGTCGTTCGATGATCACTTGCTGCCTGTGCCACTCCCCGCTTCGTATCGAATTGACGACATGGAAGAATCCTGGCAAGAGGGTGAGGACCGTCACGCCGACGACAAGGAGGAGTGTGAGCGAGTAGAATCGGAAGCTCGCTCCGCCCGTGAAATGCTGTTCCCGGAAAAAGTCCGGCCGATAGAAGATGGATTTGAGTGTGTTGAGCACCATAGTGATGTGTGAAGAGGGATTACGAATACAAGCGGGACGAAATGCCCCGCTTGTATTCTACACCTTATTTCCCGTCGCCTGTTTTCGGCGTTTCCTCGACTTCCGCATCCTTCGGAGTCTCAGCTGATCCCTCGCCTTGCGGTTTGGTTTCGCTTGGCTGCGCTCCGGCCTGGGCTTGCTGTGCCTCTTGAGCCGCCTTGTAGAGCTTCTCACCGATCTTTTGAGCTGCCTGGGACAACTCTTCAGTTGCTTTCTTGATGGCTTCAGCGTCTTGGCTGTCCTTTAGATTCTTCAGGGCTTCGAGTTTCTCGAGAACCGGTTTTCGCTCCTCATCGGTCAGTTTGGCACCCGCGTCCTTCAATGCCTTTTCGGTCGTATACGCCAACGTATCAGCCATATTCTTCACTTCGATGAGTTCTTTCTTTTTCTTGTCCTCATCGGCATGCAGTTCAGCGTCCTTGCGCATCCGTTCAATCTCATCTTTCGACAAACCGGTCGAGCTTTCGATGCGAATACTCTGAGACTTGCCACTCGCCTTGTCTTTGGCCGTGACCGAGAGGATACCCGACGCATCGATGTCAAAGCTGACTTCGATCTGCGGGATGCCACGCGGTGCCGGCGGGATGCCGTCGAGGACGAAGCGACCAAGACTCTTGTTGTCTGCTGCCATCTCGCGTTCGCCCTGGAGGACATGAATTTCAACTTGTGGTTGATTGTCCGCTGCGGTCGAGAAGACCTGGCTCCTCGATACTGGGACGGTTGTGTTGCGATCGATGAGTGGAGTCCGAACACCACCGAGGGTTTCGATGCCAAAGGTGAGCGGCGTCACATCGAGGAGAAGGACATCCTTCACGCTTCCCTCGAGCACACCACCTTGGATGGCGGCACCGATCGCGACGACTTCATCCGGGTTGACACTGATATTTGGCTTCTTGCCAAAGAATTTTTCGACGGTACTCAAGACAAGCGGCATGCGCGTCATCCCACCAACGAGAACGACTTCATTGATGTCACTCGCGGACAGCTTCGCATCGGCAAGAGCTTTCTTTACCGGCTCCAGTGTCCCTTCGACCAGATCATGAACGAGTTCCTCGAGTTTAGCGCGGGTGAGCTTGATCACGAGGTGCTTGGGACCGTCTGCTCCGGACGTGATGAAGGGCTGGTTGATTTCTGTCTCCTGAGCAGTCGAGAGTTCGATCTTGGCTTTTTCAGCAGCTTCCTTGATCCGCTGGAGCGCGAGCGGATCCTTGGACAAGTCGATGCCTTCCTGCTTTCGGAACTCATCGAGGATCCAATGGATGATACGCTGGTCGAAGTCATCACCGCCGAGATGGGTGTCACCATTGGTAGACTTCACTTCAACCGTATCGGCTGAAACTTCGAGGATAGAAATATCAAAGGTACCGCCACCGAGGTCATACACGGCGATCTTTTCGTCCTTCTTCTTGTTGAAGCCATAGGCGAGCGCGGCCGCGGTCGGCTCATTGATGATACGCCGGACATTGAAACCGGCGATTTCACCCGCCTCCTTGGTGGCTTTGCGTTGGGAGTCATCGAAGTACGCCGGCACCGTGATCACTGCGTCAGTGATTTTTTCTCCGAGCTTTTCCTCGGCATCGGCTTTAAGCTTGGCGAGGACCATGGCAGAGAGTTCCTGGGGGCTGTATTCCTTACCACCCATAACGATCTTCACGCCTTCACCGGCTTGTACGATCTTGTACGGCAGCGTCTTCATATCACGCTGCACCTCAGGATCGTTGAAATGGCGACCGATGAGGCGTTTCACGGAAAACAGCGTATTTTCCGGATTCGTGACGGACTGACGCTTGGCGAGGAGTCCCACCAACCGTTCGTTTGTCTTCGACATCGCGACCATGCTGGGGGTGGTGCGATTACCTTCCTTGTTTTCGATGACGCTCGGAGTGCCACCCTCGACGAATGCCATCGCCGAGTTGGTCGTCCCGAGGTCGATACCGAGTATTTTGGCCATATGTTTATTGTTAGTTGCTAGTGATTAGTTATGAGAGATTAGAAAACACTGACCTGGCTCATCCGAGCGAACCTCGCCCATGAGCCGCCCCGACGAAGAGGCGGCCGAGCGCGAGGCCCTTACTTCGCGTCCGAGACTTGGACGGCGATCTTCTTCGGCTTCACGGATTCCTCCTTGGGCATCGTGACGGTGAGAACGCCCTTGTCGTACGCGGCTTGGGCGTCATTCCCCTTCACGGCCATTGGGAGGACCACAGATCGGGAGAAGCTGCCCGTGCGGACTTCCTTCCGATAGTAGTCCTCACGCTTCACTTCCTGCTTACTCTCGGTCGAACCCGAGACGGTCAAGACATCATTTTCGATCGTGATGTCGACCTTGGCCGGATCAATCCCTGGGAGGGCGAGTTCCGCCACGACATTGTCTTTGTCCTGATAGACATCGAGTGCCGGAAAGAAGTCACTCTGACCGAGGAACTCATCACCGAAGAATCGACTGAGTTCCTGAGTAGGGAACGGAATAAGATGGCGTGTCATATATTCTCACCTCCTTTCTGTTGTTAGAATGTAGAATCTGGAATTACGAATCATGATTTCGGGTAATGACTTTTGCCGGACGAATAATTTTCTCTTTTATTTTATAGCCCTTCTGTACCACTCTTGCTATGACATCCTCTTTATTTTTTTGATTTTTGATTTTTGATTCTTGATTCTGTATTTCAGTATCGAGAGCTTCGTGGTGGGTTGGGTCAAATGGATCGCCTGGCTTCACTTCAATCGCCTCCACACCATAATTCCGGAGTACATCCTCGAATTGCCGCTCGATATAGGTGATACCGGTGACCCAGGGACTGCCCGCCGCCTCAGCCGGGACATGCTCGGTCGCGGCATGGAAATTGTCGAGGACGGGGATGAGCTCAGTGACAATTTGGCTGGTCAAGTGGCCATAAAGCTCCTTCTCATCGTTCTTCACCCGCTTCTTGTAATTCTCGAAGTCAGCCGTGAGGCGTTGGACATCATTGAGATAATTTCTTTCTTGAATGTAGCTGGCTACTTTCTGTATTCTTTCCTTGAACCAATCCTTAAATTCTTTACTGTTCTCGATTTCCTCCTGACTCATCCATTGATACTCGCTGTGTTCTTCGCTCACTTTGATCTCTCCACCTCCGTAGAACACGAGATAAGTCACTAAAAAACCTCCAACAGTGCCATAAGGCTTAGGAGAAAGGCCCGCATCAACGACGCCATATACTTCGAACTCATTCAGGCTCGTTTCTTCTCTGATCTCTCGCTCCAACGCTTCAAGAGCCAGCTCCCCTTTATGGATCCGTCCCCCGGGAAGTTCCCAAGGACCAAAGTTCTTGTAGTAGTCCCCGTTTTCGTTGGCATCCTTCAGAACCAAAAAATTTTTGGTAGCCGGGTCATAAATAGCTGCGCCAACTGAGACATAGAACGTCTCGTGCTGAGTCTTATTTTCTTGGGTCATAAGATTTTTATTACGAGGTTCGAGTTATAGCACTTTTTGCAGCTTCGAAAAGTTTCTGTCGTTCTTCTTCGGTCAGAGGTCTGTCATCGTCTTCTTGTCTACTGTTGCTTGCTTTATCTGCCGGTTCATTCGTTACCATAGCGGTGTCTGAGTGGCGATCACGATGACGAGCGAGGAACCGAGGAGTTTCCGCATGTACTCGATGAGGGACTTGTTCTTGGCGTATTCCATCCGCTTGGGACCGATGATCGCGAGCATCCCGCGATCGCCATGTTCGTCACGGTACGGCGATACGACCATCGCACAGTTCTCGATACCCCGGACTGGATTCTCGCCGCCGATGAAAATGCGCGTTTCGCCGTCTTTCAATCCTGCCACAAGTACATCAATCTTTTCGTCGAGCGTATCGAGGGTCTCAACGAGACGGCAGAGCTCGTCCATTTCCTGAAACTCAGGATCTTCAATGAGCGTCTTCATGCCGAAATCATAGAGCTCGTCTTTGCCGATTACTCCGGACACAGCGAGATTGCCAGAAAGTGCCGAGAGGAGTTTGGCGGTGGTGCGGACGGTACGATTGTGTTTCGCCTGGAGTTTGAGGAACTCTTCTTGGAGTTTCATCTGTTCGTGTTTGGAGAGCGGCTGATCCCCCATCATTTCCTCCACGTAGTAGCGGTAGCCAGCATCGGTCGGGATGCGCCCTGCCGAGGTATGCGGCTGATAGAGGTAACCAGCTTCTTCGAGTGTGAGCATGTCACTGCGCAGGGTCGCCGAACTGACATGGAAACCGTGCCGCTCGATGAGAGCCGCTGACCCGACCGGGAGGGCCGTCTTGGTATACAGTTCGACGACGGCGGCGAGCACAGCTTTTTGTCGATCATTCATGGACATACCCTCAAGATGAAACGCCAGATGATTACTCTGCTCCTAGTATAAAAAATGATTTAGCACTCGTCAAGTGAGAGTGCTAATATGGCTCGGCTGACAGTTTTCAGACAAAGAAAAAAGCCCCAGGCGGAATACCTCCTCGGGGCTTTGGGGCGGCACACAGTGAACAGGTCACGGCATCCACCCTTCAATCCGCATGGGCCGCCATGTACAATCGGCCGCAGGGCCGCCGATGCTCGCAATCGAGACACTTGAACGTCTCCCCTTGATTTTCGGCAGCCACCCCAAGTGCGATCTCAGTTCCGACGAAGAGACACCTAACAACAATGTCCGGATCATCTCGCATTGGTTCGATCGGATCCAACGCCTCCCATGGGACTACTTTGCGCTGCTCTTTCGATGTTCGTGCCATCGGACTCCTCCCTGTTCATCATGTCGCTTCATTCATCAAGCATTTGATCCGATACTCACATATGCGACACAGGCAATTGCCTCGATCATAGAATTCCCTCTGGGCGATCGACCCATCGATGACGATCGGACCGCCCAAGTGAATGCTGACTTGCACGCACCTGACTTGTCCTGGCGCTAAAACCGACAAAGCTAAAGCTTTGGGCTGAGAATCGCCGTTCGACCGACGTCCCATCGCTTCCTCCTTTCGTACGCTGAGTAGTGCGGCATTCAAGAGGACTACTTTCCCTGACCACGTGGACGACACTTGTATTTGCATACTGAATAACATCGGTGGTTCGTCGGGTCATAGTTCTTCCGGGCAATCTTCGGATCAAGGAAAACAAGTCTGCCATCACCATACCGGTGCTCCGCCGCGAAGCACCTCACTGTGATCACCTCTCTGCTCCGCTGTCGCGAATGATGACTATTCCTTAGAAGACTTTTCTTCATACTTCCTCCGGTCAAAACACTGCACAATGAAATAATTTGAAGAGCTGAGAAGTGGATGGGGACATCCTTGTGAGATGTCCCCTGACTGGATAACTGATTGCGGACGCTTAGCCCGCCCGGCACAATTCGTTGTGCCGACATCCCTGACACTTCTTGTTACCTGAGTGGTACTTCTGCCGAGCTTGCACCAAGCCGATGTCGCGATTCCTGGTAATGGGAATGAGCTTGCAGTGAACAGTGAGCTTTCGGTCAAACTCGGCTGGACCGATACCTGTTTCGTCCAACTTGTCCCGACTGCCGCCGCGGCTATGGTCGGGGTTTCTCCCTCGCTGCCGCGAGTGAATTACTGCGCTTACGGTCTGAGGCAAATCGCTCTCCTTCTCGATAAAATGTCAATGATCTCCCTCGAGCGGCATGACTGGGTCATACCCTCCCTCGGACCAGGGCTGGCAACGCAGGATCCGTTTGAATCCCATCCACCCTCCTCGGAGCACGCCAAAGCGTTTGATCGCTTGGTAGGTATACTCGGAGCAAGTCGGATGAAAGCGACAGAACCGCTCGGACACGATGAGGCCCAACAGGCCATGATTCAAGGAAAGTGTCCGCTGATAGAGGCGAATGAGAGACAAGACAGCCGTTTGGAACATAGAACGAAGATACCCCAATGGCAACGATTTGTCTAGAGTCGTCCTTGTCGAGGTACCAGAGAGTACAGTGCTGTTGGATTTCATCCCACCTTTGGTCGAGAGGAACAGTCTAGTGGTATACTGAAACGAGAAACAAACACCAACATGCGCACGCTGAAACACAAACACCTCACGTGGATTGATTTCGAGTCACCGACGAAAGACGATGTCGCGTACCTCCATGAGAATTTCGATATTCACCCGATTGTCCTCGAGGAACTCATCACGCCGACCTATCAGCCCAAGGTGCTCCAGTACGACCAGTGCATTTTCTTCTCCATTCACATCCCACTCTTTGACGTGAAGGAACGGACGACGTATGCCGGCGAGCTCGATATCGTCCTGACCCGGGACTACCTCATCACCGCCCACCGCCACCCGATCTACCAGATTGGAAAGTTTTTCGGCGAACTGGAAAAGAGTGAGGGCAAGCGCCGTCTCTACCTCGAGGAAACGCCGACCCATCTCGTCTATCGCCTCTTGGAAATCCTCCTCAATTCTTGCTTCCCCAAACTCCGGCACGTCTCCGAGAAGATCGATCGGATTGAGACGGAAGTCTTTGCTGGCCACGAGAAGGAAATGGTGTTCGAGATTTCACTCGTGAAGCGAGACATCCTCAATTTCCGTCGTACGCTGAAACCCCAGCGTTCCCTCATCGAGAGCCTGCTTGCGACCAAGCACCCGATCATCCCCGCCGAGCTCCATGTCTATTTCCAGGATCTGATCGGTACCAATATCCGCGTCTGGAACATGTTGGAGTCAAACAAAGAAACCATCGAGGCCCTCGAAGCGACCAACAATTCCCTCCTCTCGAACAAGCTCGAGCAGACCATGAAGGTGTTGACGATCTTTTCAGCAGTCATCCTCCCCCTCACGGTCTATTCCAATGCGATGTCGATGAACACAAATCATCTCCCCTTCTCAAATGCCCCTGGCGGCTTTTGGATGCATCTCGCGATGATGGCATTTATCTCTGCCTTGACTATTCTCATCTTCCGCCTCAGACGGTGGATCTGAGTTCGAGAATTTAGGATCAGGAATATTGAATGTAGAAAGTCCATTTCAGGTTTGCTTTCTATTTGGTTAGCCTCTATTCTACTGTAAGCCTAACCTAGGATTGATCTCGGGGATTTTTGCTCCGTGTTCTATGTTCCCTGCTCCATGCTTTATGTTTCATGATCTATGCTCTCCCTCTACAATACTCTGTCGAAGAAAAAAGAAGTCTTCACCCCACTCGATCCGCCACGGGTGAAACTGTACACCTGCGGACCGACGGTCTATGACTACGTGCATATTGGAAATCTCCGTGCCTATGTGATGGCCGATACCCTCCGACGCGTACTCTTGGCCGACGGTTTTGACGTGAAGCATGTGAAGAACATCACCGACGTCGGACACCTCACCGCCGATGATGTCGCTCAGGGCGACAGTGGCGAAGATAAAATCGCCAAAAAAGCCGCGGCCGAACACAAAACCCCGGCCGAGATCGCTGCCTTCTATACGGACTATTATGAGAAAACTGAAGCCGCGCTGAATATCCTGCCGCCCGATGTCCAGCCGAAAGCGACCGAGTATGTGCCGCAAATGATTGACTTCATCGAGGGGTTAATCGAGAGCGGTCATGCCTACGTCGCAAAGAGCAATGTCTTCTTTGATGTGACGAGCTATACCAATTATGGCCGACTCTCAGGCAATACGCTCGAACACCTCAAAGTCGGGGCCCGGCTCGAGGAACACCCCGATAAACGCAATCCCTGGGACTTCGCCCTCTGGCTCCGCGCACCCGTTGGCCACCTGATGCGCTGGGAATCGCCCTGGGGTATCGGCTACCCTGGCTGGCATATCGAATGCTCGGCGATGAACCTGGCCACGCTTGGGCCAACTATCGATATCCATACTGGCGGCGAAGACAATATCTTCCCCCATCATGAGGCCGAGATCGCCCAAAGTGAATGCGGTAATCAGGCATCGTTTGCTCGCTACTGGGCCCACACCCGCCACCTCTTGGTCGATGGCCAGAAGATGTCCAAGTCAAAAGGCAATTTTTATCGACTCGAAGATGTCTTGGAGCGTGGCTATAGCCCGATGGATTTGCGCATGCTCTATCTCAGTGCCCACTACCGCAGCCAAATGAACTTCACCTGGGAAGCGATGGCCCAGGCCCAGACCAATATCCAAACTCTGCGACAAGCCTATACCCGACTGAACCAGTATCAACTGTCTGGATCGTTCGGCCCACAATCAATCACCGCGGATTTTAGCGTTCGCTTCGACGCGGCCATAGATGATGATCTGAATACGCCCGAGGCACTCGCGGTCGCACTCCAATTTACAAAAGAACTCAATCGCCTCATGGATGGATCCGAGCTCGCCGACCCACTCACTGACACCCGGCCACTATGTGAGCATATCCTCGCGGTCTTTGGATTGGATTTCTCTGCCGAAACCGCTATCCCCGAAGATGTCCAAGAGCTTGCCCGAGAACGCGAGCTTGCCCGCGCAGCCCGGGATTTCGCTCGCTCGGACGTACTTCGCGATGAGATCGGTTCGCTCGGTTACGCTGTCGAGGATGGACCACACGGCCAGACGGTCCGTAGAAGATAAAAAAAGGCGGTAGCTGATACAAGAGAGTCTGTATCAACCACCGCAAGTCAGAACGATGTAGTGCCGAGGGAATTCTCCATCCGGCGTGTAGCAACAACGGATGTGAACCGAATACGGTTCACCCTTTGGCAAGCATCGTCGCTGCCACTCCCGAAGGTCACGAGTATTCACGAAGCACAGGACGCGCTTCGGAGCCGGGGCAATATCATTGGGACGCACCAGATGGAAGGCGCGATACGCCGTCCACACCATCACGTCAATTGTCTGGCAGTCTGGAAACTCGGCCAGATGTATGTGGCCGGCCGTTTTCGGTAGTCCCTCCGCACGTCTCCATTCACCTACCCAGCGCGACAGCTCGAGATTCCTTTCCTCGATCACCCGACGATTTGCCTCAAAAACGACAATCCGGCCGCTGTATCGTTCTCTCGGCCAACCTGTCGGTGAAACGATTATTCCTCCGGGCGAAGCGCCACGGAAACGGAATTTTTCCATCAATGGCGCATTCATGTTCATCCCCGAAAAAAAACTAAAAAGGTAATAAATTGGTAAAGAGTGACATGATAATAGAACATTTCAGGATACCTGTCAAGGCCTTGAAATATGAACAAATTATGTACATTGAAACCCGGTCCGATACCCGGTAGAATGAAGTCCTGATCCTTCTTCTGCTATGGCCAAATCCTCCCCGCTCCCAGAACATGTCCGCATTCCGCCGCATAACCTCGAGGCGGAACAATCCGTCCTCGGGTCTTTGATGCTCGACAAAGACGCCATTATAAAGATGGCCGATATTGTGAAGGTCGGTGACTTCTACAAAGACGACCACAACCGTATCTATGAGGCGATGCTCGGGCTCTACGAAGAACGCGAACCGATCGATGTCCTCTCACTCGCCAATCGTCTCGAAGAACGGAAAACGCTTGAAGCGGTCGGTGGATCGGGGTATCTCGCCTCGCTCGTGAATGCCGTGCCATCAGCCTCCAATATCGTCCACTACGCCAAGGTTGTCCAAAAAAAGGCACTCCTCCGTCGGCTCATCGGCGCTGCTTCGCAAATCGTCGAAATGGGCTATGACGATGCCGAAGATGTCCAGGCCGTGCTCGACGATGCCGAACAAAAGCTCTTTGCCATCTCGCAGAAATACATTAAACAGGACTTCATCCCGATCAAGTCCATCCTCGAGGCCGCCTTTGACCGGATTGATGAACTTCACAAAAATGATCAGACCCTGCGGGGGGTCCCGACCCATTTCCCGGACCTCGACAATATCCTCGCTGGACTCCAAAAATCTGACCTCATCATCATCGGTGCCCGACCTGCGGTCGGTAAGACATCATTCGCCCTCGACATCGCCCGCCAAGTCGGTGTCTATTCCAAGGTGCCCGTCGGTATTTTCTCACTTGAAATGGGCGCGGACCAGCTCATCGACCGTATGCTCGCGGCCCAGGCCAATGTCGATCTGTGGCGGCTCCGCACCGGCAAGCTCAGTAGCGATGGTGTCGGCAATGACTTCGAAAAGCTTTCCGATGCGATGGGTGTTTTGTCTGAGGCACCGATCTTCATCGATGACTCGGGCTCGCTCAACATCATGGAGATGCGTACTATGGCCCGTCGGCTCCAGGCGGAGCACAAACTTGGGTTGATCATCATCGACTATCTCCAGCTGATGGAAGGTCGCTCACGTTCGGGCGACAATCGCGTTCAGGAAATTTCCGAGATTTCACGGGGTTTGAAACAACTCGCCCGTGAACTCAATATCCCTGTAATTGCCCTGTCCCAGCTCTCTCGTGGCATCGAATCCCGCCCTGACCAACGACCCAAACTTTCGGACTTGCGGGAATCTGGTTCCATCGAACAAGATGCAGATGTCGTCATGTTTCTCTTTCGCGAAGATCGGGTCCGACCCGACACGCCGAACAAGAACATCGTCGATGTGATCATCGCCAAGCATCGCAACGGTCCCGTCGGCCAAGTCCAGCTCTACTTCGAAGACAATGCGACGTCGTTTAAATCCCTGGAGCGATCACATACAGCTCTGCCGTAACACAAGTCACACGTGACAAGTAATAAGTAACCCCTGTATTGTGTAGAAAGACGGTATCCGTGTCACTTGTTTCATGTCTCTTCCTACTCATTATGCGCTACCCCAAAGCCTTTGAGTCCCTCATCACTCATTTCGCCAGCCTCCCGTCGATCGGGCCCAAGATGGCGGAGCGACTTGTCCTCTATCTCTTCAAGCAAGATGAGGCCAAACTTGTCGCTTTTGCCGAAAGCCTCGAGGGCTTGAAACACCTCTCAAGTTGCCGGGAGTGTTTCTACATCTCCGAAGCTGAACGCTGTGCTTTCTGTAGTGACGGGTCACGCGACCTGACGACGATTTGTGTCGTCGAAGAGCCGCTCGATGTCATTGCGATCGAGAGGACCGGGAGCTACCATGGCCTCTACCACGTCCTCGGCGGCGTCCTAGATGCCGGGCGTGAAGACGCGACGCTTCGCATTGCCGAGCTCTTGGACCGCCTCGCGAGCGGCGTGGTCCAGGAAGTCATCCTCGCGACCAATCCGACGACCGAGGGCGATATGACCGCCTACTTCCTGAAATCCAAACTTGTCCACCTCTCGGTAAAGGTGACCCGGATCGCCCGGGGCATGGCGACCGGGGGCGACATCGAATACGCTGATGAACTGACCCTCACCTCATCCTTGACAAATCGCCAGGAACTGGTATAGTGCAGCATCGTTGTTTGTTTGAAAATTTTTTCCTACACCACCCACCCAAGCCAAAGGAGGTAATCGTGGACGAAACTCGGAACGCAACAGAATCGGAACAACTGATCACCCTGGGGAGAACTGCGTTGGAGCGGCTCCTGCCACATCGTGGCAATGCCCTTCTCATCGACACTGTCGATATTTTCAAGTCCGGGCATTTGGGCTTCGGATACCTTGATCTTGCGGCCGAGCATCATAGTCAACATGTATTCGTTGGTCACTTTCCCCCTCCCCGCTCACCCGTAATGCCGGGACATTGGCTGATCGAATTCGCCAGTCTGACCTGTGCTGCCCTCTTCACCGTTTCAAGCGGCACCCCGATCACCGACACAACCGGTATGCGTATCGTTGGCCTAGATGGTTGTCGGTTCCACTCTGAAGTACTCCCCGGGATGATTCTCTGTTGTACTGCTACATTAATGAAACAAAAGAAGGGATTTGTGATTTTCTCAGCTGACATCACCCGGATTGTCGATGGCGAATCAGTGAGGGTCTGTCAGATCAATAGACTCACCGGAGCGATCGTCCAAGGGTAGACATCCAGAGACCCAGAGCTACGACTCTATCATCAATCAAACGAAAAGCCCGCACAGAAACACCTGGCGGGCTTTTAACTTTTTTGATGCTTAGGCAGTGATTTTGGTAATCTCGACGGCTGTATAGTACTGCTTGTGTCCGTAACGCGTCATTTCGCGTTTCTTGGCCTTGTGGCGGATACCGGTGACTTTAGCATGACGACCATGAGCGACAACTTTACCTTCGACATGTGTCTTCAGGGTAGGAGCCCCGATCGCAACCGCGGACTCATCCCCCATAAAGAGCGTTTCGAATTTCACGATATTGCCGGGCTCAGCTTCGAGCTTTTCAACTTTCACGACATCGCCTTGGGCGACTTTGTACTGCTTCCCTCCAGTTTTTATGACTGCGATCATAGATCTCGAAAAATTGATACTGCCTGAGTATAGCCCGAACCAAAGTGTCTGTCAACGGTAGGGTCTCACTTCTCTAGGATAGCCTTTACTCGTCGAACACCGGCAGATGAAGCCTCTTCTTTGATGATCCGAAAACGGCCAAACGCCGCGATCTCAGCCGTCGTGGCGACATGTGGGCCGCCACAAAGTTCCTGGGAATAGACAGTTCCATCCGACCCCTTTACCTGATAGACCGTTACTTTCTCCGGATATTTTTCCCAGAAACTTCCCTCGACGCCAGCCGCTTTGGCGGCGTCCTTGTCCATAACTGTTGGCGTGACGACAGCCCCGGCAGCAATCGCCGTATTCACCGAGGCTTCCACTCGGTCGAGGACTTCGCGCGGGACTTTTTCTGGATACGTGAAGTCGAAACGGGTGCGTTCTTCGGTGATATTGGATCCCGCCTGATGGACACCGGTCCCGAGCTCTTTACGGAGTGCCGCCAGCATAAGGTGTGTCGCTGTATGGTAAGCGGTCACTTTCGCGCTGTGGTCCGCCAGCCCGCCCTTAAATTTCCCTGCCGACGCGGTCCGGGATAAATCTTGATGTTGTCTGAACTCTTGCTGGAACTCTTCGCGATTAACACTGACACCGCGCTCAACCGCGATTTCCTCAGTCATCTCTAGTGGGAACCCATAGGTGGAAAAGATCTCGAAAGCGTCTTTGCCCGTAAGAAATCCAGTCTCCATACGCTTCTCCGTCTCGCGCAGTCCCTTTTCTAAGGTCTGCTGGAATTTTTTTTCCTCCGCCACCAGTGTCTCCAGTATCTTGTCAGTATTTTCAGCCACTGAGGTGTAGACCATGGAAAACTGGTCAATAAATATCCTGGCAATCTCGGCTAAAGCGGGCTGCTTGTAGCCCATCTTAAAAAACTCGCGGATAGCCCGACGAATGAGGCGCCGGAGAATGTATCCCTGATCGACGTTCTTGGGGACTGCTCCATCAGCAATCATATGTACCGCTGCGCGCACATGGTCTGCGATAATCCGGGCTGAACGCTCCAGATAGCTATCACCTACAAGGGCACGAATCTTCTCAATCACAGGAACGAATGCGTCTGTCTCATAGACGTTCTTCAGGCCATTGATGGTGACAATCGTTCGTTCAAGACCCATTCCTGTATCAACACAAGGGGCTGGTAGTTTTTCCAGCGTCTTCTCATCAAGCCGATTGTATTGCATGAACACATTGTTCCAGATTTCCATCCACTCTTTTGGATGTGACCCCTTGTTACCCTGTGGCTCACCTGCTCCTACCCAATAGAATATCTCCGTATCAGGTCCGCATGGCCCTGTTGGTCCGGCTGCCCACCAGTTATCTTCAGCCGGAAGATAGGCGATCCGCTCTTCTGGTACACCGAGCGTGCGCCAAATTTCGGCTGATTCATCGTCTCGAGGAGCATTTTGATCGCCCTCAAACACGGTCACCGAAAGCATATTTGGTGAAAGCCCCAGCCACTGCGTATCCGTCAGAAACTCCCAAGACCACTGGATGGATTCTTGTTTGAAATAATCCCCCAATGACCAGTTTCCCAGCATTTCGAAAAACGTGAGGTGAGTATCGTCCCCAACATCATCGATATCGCCCGTTCGGACACACTTCTGCACATCTGCAATACGCTTCCCCATAGGGTGAGTCTTGCCCAGGAGGTACGGAACGAGTGGCTGCATACCGGCCGTATTGAAGAGAACCGAAGGATCATTTTCCGGGATAAGTGGAGACGAGGGAACGATGGCGTGACTTTTGGAACGGAAAAATTCGAGGTATTTCTCTCGGAGTTCGTGCGTGTGCATAGGCAGAGGGTCTAACGGAGGGATTTTTCGATACTCTTCTTGATATCACGAGAGAGCTGCCATGGCAACAATCGCTCAATCTCTGTGAGGACACCGGGGACATCGATCGCCCGAGCCTCAAATTTCCGACCAACGGCGCGCACATTCGAACGTAGAAAACTCGTATCGGATACGTCTTTACTTCTCAGAATTTCCGCCATGATGAGGCGCACAAAGGTATCTGTCCTCATGTCATCATTTCTTGTATGTCGAACGTTTCACTCGGAGGATTTCCGCCTCGGCATCCTGTGCCTTTTGAATGATTCGGTTTCGGTCGGCCCGCCGGGCCTCGAGCACGAGTGTGCGTTCAACGATATCTTTCTCTAACGCGCGAATTTCCGCTTCCAGTTCATTCGACTGACGCTCGAAACGAGATCGATCTGACTGGAGCATGTAAATCTCATTATCGATCCGCCGACGTGCCATCCGATCAGATATTTCCCGTCCTTGTTCCTCATCAGTGCTTCTTTGTAACATACCAGAGTGTTCTTTATTCATTACCCACCTCTTCCAGGAGATTCACCGTCACCCGCGTCGGATCCTCTGGAATCGTCGCAATGAATACCTTTGGTTTAAATTCGACCTGGAGCCGTTTGATTTCAGGGTGATCGGCCAGATACGTCCGAATACCTGCCTCATCCTTCCCCAAGAGTCCTTGTTTCACGGCCTCCGTCTCAAGCGAGGCTCGGAACAGCACTTTACTCTCGACGGTCATGTCGACCCTTCGAGCATCAAAATTCGAAAGTACAGCACCGTATTGTACCGTGTAACGGTAGGGCCGGAGCACCACCCCGCCAGACTCGGTTGTCTCACGGTCGATAATATCTCGCACCACGGATTCGTCAATGACGAAACCACGTACCTGAAAGCGGGCTTCGTAGTCGAACGCCCCCTCCGTCCCGAGACGATCAGTAGAACTACTCGGCGTCCCGATAAGACTCACCTGGAACGATGGTTTCAGAACCGTCTCACCCGAGCGCACGGTTTTCGACAACTCATCAGTGACAGCTTGCAACGCCACTTCGGACGCGGCAATCTTCGCTTTCTCGAGATCAGCTTCACTCGCCATCCGACCGGCTGCAGCCGCACCGTCGCTACCGCCAGTGAATGTTCCCTTCACCTCGGCGGTAATCTTTTCGAATTTTGGCCCACCTTTGAATCCTGGGATTGTAAACGTACCTGTCGAAATATTGTACTTTGTCCCAGCACTCTCTGCGATAACCCGAGCTTCGACTTTCCCGGGGACGGTCTTACCATCCTCCGTCTTCATACCTGGTACGGTCACTCCGTTTACCAATCGGTAGATCCGGCCATCGGGCAACTCGAACCGAGTCGTCGCCACCAGCGATTGAGAAACTTCACTGAAAGCATTGGTGATTGAAATCGTACCACTCGACTTCGTACCGCTCCCAGCACTCTGACCTGTCGCTTCACGCGAAAGACGGATTGTTTTCTCCTCTTCAACATACCGAATCGGTACCGCTGGCTTTTCTCCTCCGACCATCCCTACCAGCGACAATTTCACCGACTGAGTTGCGGTCTGCGGTTCAAATGCGACAATCGCTTGGGGACGAAGAAAGAAATACCCTGTCCAGACTGCTCCCGCGAGTAATCCGACTGCCAATACTATCGTTCTCCACATTTTCCATGCACCAGATGGTCGGATACTATGCGACGGCGGAACACTTGTTGGTACCCGATCAATGAGGCCTTGGGTAGGCTTTCCTCCCCTCGTTGATCCTTCAAAGAGTCGTCGGACTTTTTCTTTCCGTGCCACAGCCATTTGTTCATCAGCATTCTGAACAATGGCTGGTGGCAGCGTTTGCATGACACGAGGAGACGGCTGTATTCTCGGTACAGCAACGGGCAACGGTTTGGTACTTTGCAGTGAATTCAAGGCAGTGAGCACGGGCGGGGATGCATTCCGAACTCGCAAGGTCTGACGAGCTTGGACGAGTGGAGTGATCGACTGTGTTCGGGCACTCGGCAACTCGACTGGCCGCTCGGGGACAACCGGCTTCTGGGCCTCACCGTAGAAGTCCGCACTCCCGATCTCGCTTGAACGTTTGATACCGCCGGTCCCAATAGTCGATTCAGGCATCGGGATTGATTCACCATGTCGGACAGTAAACCGCGCCGATGCTTCGCTCCGATGTTGACGCAGTAGAGTATCCTGATACTCCTGCACCCGGAGACCAGCCTTTTCTGCCAATCGCATACCCTGTTCATCCTGGGTCATGATCGTTACGGATTTTCCAAGTTTTTCCGCCTCACGCTGCAGGAGCTTCAGGTTGATAATGCTCTGCAGAATGAGGGCGCGTTTCGGTAAGACGAAAACATTTTCCTGTTGATTCGAACGACGAAGACGACTCACCGTACTGATGATCTCCTCGTCGATTTCGATATAGTGGGTTTCCGGCATAGATGACCGATGGAGATTAATGTTCGTCGATTGATTCCATACTCCGTTGTAGAATACCCGTGAGCATTGGCTCTTCATCGAGTGCATTCAGGAGGGCGAGATGAGCGAGTCCCATGGGAGTGATATCCTGTGGATTGTTGAGCTCGCCTGTTTCATCAACGATGCGAGCAATATCGTGCGGCTGGAGAAATCCAATTTGGGGTGGTTTCGAAAATGGGAGGTGTTTGATCCAATCACCCGATGCGAGAGATTGTTTGATCCCGGGAAGTCCTGACCCACCGCCGCACAGGAATATTTTTGTGGGCATGAAATCAGTTTCAGCAAATTCGAGCAGTGATAATTCAACTCCTGCCAACCACACTCGACAGTCATCTGAGAACAACGCATTAATCCGCTGCATATCATCCGGACCCAACTTCCCATTTGAATAATCAATCTTCAACTGTTCGGCTGCCTCAAACTTAATCTGGTATTCCTGAGACAACCGTTTCGTGAATGCACGACCACCCAGAGCAAACATTTTGGTCCCCTCAAGTCCGCCATTCCGAACAACAGCAATATCGGTTGTCCCGCCGCCGATATCGATAAAAATTGCACTGAAATCGAGCATGTCTTCCACTTCGACGGATCGTGCGACGGCGTACGGCTCGGCGACGATGGACAACAGGTCCAGGTCGAGCTCATCCGAAATCGTCTCAATCGCACCAAGGTGTGTCAGAGGCGCATAGGCATTGAAGACGCTCATCGAAACTTCACGACCCTGGAAATTGAGCGGATTCAAGACGCGGTATCCGTCGATCCGGACATCGACAATCGCAGCATTGATGAGCTTGATCTCGATCTCTTGACCTGTCTCCCAGACAAGTTGCTTCTTGATTCTCTCCAAAGCCTTTTCTTGAACCTTGCTGATGATCATCTTGAGCTCGGGCATACCGATCTTGATCTCGGAATTCACTCGTTCATAATGAACCGTCGTTGTCGTCCCCTTCACGAGCTCACCCGCGATACCGATGATGCTCTTTTCGATATGCTTGATCCCGCAAGCAGCCTTGGCCATTTCGATCGCTTCCCTGGCTGAGCCGATAACTCCGCGGATATCCGATACCGCACCGCTTTGCATATTGCCGACCTTTTGCCGGGCCCGACCGACGCCAACGACCGTGCCGAGACGCTGCTCACGATTAACGCCAAAAATGAGCACTTTCACGACTTCCGTGCCAATATCAAGTGCTAGGTATAATTCCTCCTGATGTTTCCACGGCAAACGTGAGAATAATCCCATACGCCACTGTTTTTTTAGTCACCCTTTCTATCCCTCTTTTGTCCTAACCCTTTGGCTTCCGCCGTACGCTGTATCTATTTCACTGGATTACCCCCCTCTGGATAAAAAACGCTGAGCCGTTTCGAGGTCTCTTTGGAAGAGTCATGTTCCATGCTATCAGAGCAGACTCGAGAGATTCTTTATCAGTATATCATTGGTTCGCCAAAAGCGTCGCATGGATATCTGCTCCGTATGCCTCGGCAGTAGCCTGATCCAAGAGACCCGCACTCGCCCCGAAAGCACCGACGACACTCCCAGCATTGGCGATACCATAGCTTAGGCATTTTTCAAGTTGGAATCCAAAGAGGTAAGCTGCCAGAAAGCCAGAACCAAAAGCATCACCAGCACCGGTCGTATCGACGAGCCCATGGGGTTCATAATTGCCACTTTGCCAAATCTCGTGACCATCTGTGACCCAGGCACCGCGCTTGCCATCGGTCAAAGCGACAACACTCGGGCCAAATGCCTGCAATTTTTGGATGAGATACCGTTCATCATTGAGTCGTTCGGGTCGGTTTTCGATACCGCCCGCCAAGAGCAGTTCGAGTGCTTCATCTTTATTCAAGAACAGTGCCCGGACATGCGGCAGTGACTCGAGCAGAAGTCGCGGGTCTTCCTTGAGATTGTGTTGTCCCGGGTTGAGCGCAACTTGGAGACCAAAACGCTCCGCCGCTTCCAAGACGATCCGGAAATTATCCCGCCAAGCACCATTGAGCGCACTGACATATATCCATTCAAATGACTTGAGCCTGTTCCCATCAACACGGAGTTTCTCGTTAGCATCCCGATTATGGAAAATAATTCGATCCCCGGTCGCCTGCACGACAATGATCGCTGAAAGATCGGTACTCACCGTCCGATCGATGTCGAGTGTGTCAATCTGGACGCCCACACCCTGAAGCGTTCGCAGAATCCAGTCCCCGACGTCATCTGCACCGATCTGACTATACACCGCCGACTCATGCCCCATTCGAGCCAATCCCTGTGCGACATTGGCCGCGACCCCACCGACCGCTTCAAAGCGTTCACGACAATGGAACTTCCCGCCTAACTCAAACGCCACCTTGGTCTGAGAACGCAAGTCGTCGGGTGTCTCGAGGATCACCCCTTCATTGGTTGGAAAAAATATGTCTTTCGAAGCGGAACCGATGCACAGGATGCGATGCATATGTGAGTTGTGTTTTTATGCGTGGCCTATTGATTGACGCTTGCCCGTGCCTCATAGAGCTCGAGGAGGCGGTTATATTTGGCCAGGCGTTCGCCTCGAGCGAGTGACCCCGTTTTGATATAGTCGGCTTTGACGGCGACAGCGAGATCGGCGATGAAGTCATCGCAGGTTTCCCCTGAGCGATGAGAGATGATGGTCCGTAGCCCATGGTGATGGGCAAGTGCGATGCAGTCAAGCGTCTCGCTCAATGTACCGATCTGGTTGACCTTTACAAGAACGGCGTTGCAAGCCTGTATCGCAATCGCCTGTTCAAGCCGTTTGACATTTGTCACGAGTAAATCATCACCGATAAGCATACACGTCGAACCCGTCGTCTGCAGAAACTGACTCCATCCTTCCCAGTCCTCCTCATGCAAAGGATCCTCAATTGAAAAAAGTGGAAACTGGGACATCCAGTCGCGATACAGCGAAGTGATGCCCGCCCGATCAAGAGCTACATTCTCAGGCTTCAAGAGATAGCGGTCCGAGGCTCGATCATAGAAAGAATTTGCAGCCGCATCGATATCTAGTCGTACCTCTTCACCTGGGACATAGCCACTCGCTTCAATCGCTTTCACGATGAGCGCAAATGCTTCGGCATGACTCCCAAGCTGGGGTGCGAAACCACCTTCATCACCGACATCTGTCGTATACCCGGCCGCACGCAGGAGTTTCTGCAGTGTATGAAAGATTTCGCTCCCGGCACGGAGCTGCTCCGGATACGTGTCAATCCCGCTCGGGACGATTTTAAATTCCTGCACAGACAAGCCAGAATCAGCATGCTCACCGCCATTGATGACATTAAACATCGGGATCGGGAAGCCTCTGCCCATTTTCTGCTCAGGCAAGAGAGTCTCGAGATAAGCATAGAGCGGTTTCCCCTGGCTTGCTGCCGCCGTACGAGCGATGGCGAGTGAGACGCCAAGAATAGCATTGGCACCGAGAGCAGACTTGGACACGGTCCCATCAAGTGCGATCATCTGCTCATCGAGTGCACGCTGCTGGTTCGGATCGGTATCCAGGAGTGCTGGACGGATAACCGACTCGATATTACCGATAGCCTTCTGGACACCTTGACCATGATAGCGATGTTCATCCCCATCACGTAGTTCGAGTGCTTCATGTGCCCCCGTCGAAGCTCCGGACGGAACACTTGCCTTCCCAATTGTGCCATCATCGAGTGTTACGATGGCTTCGATCGTCGGATTGCCCCGTGAGTCCAAAATTTCACGTCCTCGGATATCGGTGATACGTGCCATAACAGTAGCAAAGAGATAGATTAGAACTCACTTGGTATCATATCATGCAACGATGAGCGGTTGGAGACCCGGCAAGACCTTGCCAGTCATGTATTCGAGCATCGCTCCACCGCCACTCGAAACAAAACCAATTCTATGGAACACACCAGCTTGTTCCAGAACTGCCAGTGATTCCCCACCGCCAATGATGACATAGGCATCCGTCTCGAGGATAGCATCGAGAATAATTTTCGTTCCGACATCATACGGCTTTTCCTCAAATTTTCCCATCGGGCCGTTCCAGATGATCGTTTTCGCCTTCTTGATGATCTCTGCGTAATACGAAGCGGTCGTTTTACCGATGTCGAGCCGCGCAGGTGAATCAAAATCTTGAGGTAAGAGCACTCTATCTGAAAAAATAATCTTCTGATCGATCGCTTCATTCGCGATCTTTCCACCGACAAGCACACAGTCATAGGTCGACTCGAGAGTCCGAATGAGTGGCAGCTTCGTCTCAATCTTGGCACCACCAATGATGGCGATTGCTGGACGTTCGGGATTGAGGCGAACGGCATCCAAACGCTCGGTCTCCTCGCAAAGATGAAAGCCAGCGAATGAGGGCAGGAAGGCTGTCACCCCCACTACAGAAGCATGAGCGCGATGAGAGACACCAAAAGCTTCGTTCACGTAGACATCAAACGGGACAGTAAGTGCCTTGGAAAAATCTGGATCATTGGCAGTCTCACCGGCTTCGAAGCGAACATTCTCGAGTATCAGCACCTCACCTGGGGTCGCTCTCGTCACAGCCTCTCCTACAACCGGACCATGACTGGCTGGAATGAATCGGACCGGCCGGCCGAGCACTCGGATCACTTCGGGGACCAGTCGTTCCACGGAAAACCTCGGGTCCGCCGCACCATCGGGCCGGCCGAAATGCGTCACGAGTGCCACAACACGAGCACCGGCACTGACCGCATAGTCAATCGTCTTCCGGGCAACTTCAAGCTTGAAACCTTCCTGGACATGAGCCACATCATCTAGCTCAACATTGAAGTCGACACGGACAAGGACATTTTTCCCAGCAAGTTCCGCCGTCGAGACGCTTTTCAGTTGCATAACAATAAGAAAAAATAATTAACTCCCCATACCCATAACACCCACCATGACGCCGATGAGTGCCGTCAGAGCCGTAAATACCCAAGCGCGCATGACGACTTTTGGCTCGGGCCAGCCCTTGGCCTCAAAATGATGATGGAGTGGTGCCGCGAGAAAAACTTTACGTTTCAAATAACACTTGGAAAACATCTGGATCGCAACACTCCCCGACTCGAGAGCATAGATGAAGACGATGATAAATAAGACGATCGCTGAATTCGTAAGCATCGCGACGACTCCTAGGGTCGTCCCGAGCGCAATCGCTCCTGTATCTCCCATAAAGAAACGGGCGGGATAGATATTGAACCAGAGAAAAGCGAGCAGTGCTCCTGCAACCGCAGCACAGAAACTCGAGAGGTCAACCTTGTTGTGCATGAAGGCGATAAGCGAAAAAGAACTGAAAGCGATCAAGAGAACGCCGCCGTTCAGCCCATCAAGTCCGTCGGTCTCATTGGACGAAATCGCCGCAAAAAGAATGACTGCGATAAACAATGGAATATACCACCAGCCGATCGAGAAATCTCCGATTGCCGGAACGTGGACCGCGTCCCAGCCAAGTTTGGAGTGGAACCACCACGCACCAAGACCAGCAATCGCAATGAGCCACCAGAAACGCGCTAGAAAACGCATCCCACCGCCTTTGTTCGTACCGATACCCCGGACGCTCATGTAATCATCAATCAGACCCAAGATGCCGGCTGTAACGAGCGTGAAGAGCGGCAACCACGTCTGAGAACGCTTGAGGAAATCAAGTCGAGCGAGAAAATTGGTATCGAACAACACTGCAAGAATCGGGAATAGCCATTCCGACATGAAGGCGAGTAGAAAAACACTCAACCAAACAATGACGCCACCCATCGTCGGCGTCCCATTCTTCCAGGCATGGAGACTCGAGACGACACTCAGTCTATCACCCGAGACACCCTTCTCTTTGATGCGAATGCCGATCTTGTAGCGATACAAGATATGAGTCCAGAGCGGTGTCAAAAGGAAAGCCAAGAGAAAGGCCAAAAGGCCAGTCACCAGCACCTTCATCACATTCATGACGACAGGGAGAGATTGAATCTGAGCGAGAGCGAGAGAGTCCATAGCCATATTATATCCAATCGAATGATTCGAAGCTCCAATCAAACATCGACTGAATGCTCTGCCAACGGTATGGATCGTTCAAGACAACCGCAATGACCGGATGCTCACCGGTCGGATCCGTCGCAACCGCGAGGAGTGAATAGCCTGCCAAGGGAGTGAACCCTGTCTTTGTTCCGACCAAATTTGGCATAGTCCCGATGAGTTGGTCCGTGTTAAAGACTTCGTGCACGAGTTTCCCATCGAGTGAAGTAATGTTCGTTTTCTCAAGTTTCATGATATCCCAGAGTTCGCGGTGCTGGAGTGCCGCGCTCGCGATAATGGCGATATCTTGAGCTGAGGAATAACAGCGATTTTCTTCTCCGTCGATTTCCAATCCCGATGGCGTGCAAAACAATGAATTGGTAAGACCAAGTTCCTGGGCGCGGGCATTCATCACCGCAGCAAAACCCGCTTGCGTCCCACCAATGTGCTTTCCGAGGGCAATCGCTGCATCATTGGCACTGTTCATAAGTGCGGCTTTCAGAAGATCGCGCACCGTAACTTGTTCCCCGACAACAAAGCGGACTCCGGGACAGTATCCCGAACGCGG
>WBZP01001266.1_pt1 | contig 28964 bp, 22 predicted proteins | sample 5204301 | NCBI WGS metagenome assembly WBZP01 (sample SAMN12412401, study PRJNA552823) | activated sludge metagenome | isolation source: activated sludge from nitrification reactor of wastewater treatment plant... | place: USA: Pennsylvania | collected 2017 | reverse complement strand
GTATGCCAATAATCAAAATAGCTGGGGGGAGTCCTATTATGTGGACAATACCCGTGCGCTGCCCGTCAGGTATTTTGAGATGGACAGTTGCTTTTTAACAGGAAGGGATACACTTTATCCACTATTAACTACAGGAGGAATATATAAGAGTACCTGTATTATTAAGCGTTGTTTGTTCAAGTTGACTGTGGGCATGTATCTTACAGATGCTGACACAATGGTGATTGACCAATGTACAGTTCTACCTGCATCCATTAGCTCTTCCAGGGGGATTGGAATGTCAACTTCTTATTATACCATTTTTAAAAACAATTACTTTGCAAAAAGTAAAAATGGAATAGGCTGTTTCCCCAAAATGTCAGTATTCAACAACATTATCGTATCCACCTTCGATGCTCCTTTAGAAAGTAACTTCTTAGAACTTTATAACAATTTGATAATCAGTAAACAAGTTTATTCAGCGCCCTCCCCCTCCATGAGTTTTCCAATTAGAAACTGTATCTTAATAGATACGGATAGAGGCTCCTTCCTGCCCTATAATGCCATCTTAGAGAACTGTTTGGTCTCTATGGAATGTGGGCAGTTCTCCAATCCCTCCTGTGGCCCCACCAATCTTGTGGAGGTAAATCCCCTGTTTCGGGACAGCGCTCATGCAGACTTTCGCCTCCTGCCCTGCTCGCCCCTCATCAATGCAGGCACCAACAGCGTTCTGTCCCTGTTTTCCACCGACATCGCGGGCAATGCCCGCTTCATGGGCGGACAGGTGGACATCGGCCCCTACGAAGTCGGCCCCTACACCCCGGCACCCGGCATACAAGCCGCCTGTGCGGGCTTCACCAACGGGCGCATAGCCTTTGGCACTACGGCCGGCTGCCCGCCCTACACCTACCGCTGGCGCAGCGACAGCGGTGCGGAAGGCAGCGACACAACAGGGCTGGCTCCGGGCCGCTATGTGTTTACCATCACCGACGCACGCGGCCAGACGGCCTTCGACACCCTGACCGTGCCGGAAAGCCCGCGCCCCACGCCCAAATTGTCTGTGGAAGACCAACTCTGCGGCACCGCCCTGGGGGGCAGTTTGCAGGCCACCGTCCCTGCGGCGGTACCGCTTCCGTTGCGCTACCGCTGGAGCGATCAGCCTGCCGCCAACACCCCCCTGCGCAGCGACCTGCCGCCGGGCCGCTACGGCCTCACCGTCACCGATGCCCTGGGTTGTCAGGATTCGGCCGCTGCCACGCTGGCCCGTGTGGGTACGTTGGCTTTTGAGGCGGGCGGTACGCCCATTTCCTGCTTTGGCAGCGCCGACGGCGACATCTGGGTGGCCCCTTCCAATGGCAAAGCCCCCTTTCGCTACACCTGGAGTACCGGACAGACGGATTCCATCATTCGGCAGGTCACGCCCGGCACCTATATCGCCACCGTCACCGACGATGTGGGCTGCACGGCCACCTTTCCGTTTTACATCACCCAGCCCGATTCGCTGCACTTTGTGGCAGAGGTGCAGGATGCCACCGATACCCTGACGGCCAATGGCCATATCGGCATCACCAATGTGTCCGGTGGTACTCCCCCCTACGGCTACCGGTGGAGTACGGGCGGCATGGACACGGAAATCGGCGGCTTGCGGCCTGGCACCTACACGGCCACGGTAACCGACCAGTCGGGCTGCACCTCGGTGCGGGGTTTTTCGGTGCGCTTTTTGGTCAGCACCGGGGCGGCCCTGCAAGCGCAGCGTCCGGCCCTCGTCATCTGGCCCAACCCCACGCCGGGGCCGACGCACATTGCGGGAACGGCTGCCAACCGCACCCCGCTGCCGCAACGCCTGCGGCTGTGGGATGCGCAGGGGCGCTTGGTGCTGGAAACGGCGGTTTCGGAGGCTGCCGACGGGCGCTGGCAGTGCAGTGTGGATTTGAGCGGCCTGCCCGCCGGGGTGTATGTGGCGGAGGCGGAGAACGGCGCACGGGGAAAAGTGATTTTGGAGTGAGGAGGCCGTACCGCCGATCCGCGATCGGCGAAGGCGCGGGCGGGCGCGGGCGGAAGCCTTTCTCTTAGACTTTCCAAGTCGTTCTCTTGCCCCTTAGACTTTGACCCTTAGACCTTCCAAGTCGCCCCTTAGACCTTCCAAGTCTTCAAGACTTGGAAGGTCTGAGTTGGTGAAAACTTTAAAATAAATTTGGTTCTTTGACAATTTTTGTGGAGGCTGATGCCATTACCTAAAAGAACGACAAATGAAAAGTGCAAACCACATCTATCATCCTGTAACCTCCTGATTTATCGGGGGGGGCAAGCAATACCCACAATACCCATTTGCCATCCTGACAAACATCACATATAACTTGTTTAATGTGTATAGATGTGATGTTTGTCAGGATGATAGATGTGACAGGTGGTGACTTCCATACCTGCCCTTAAAAGAGCAGGTTACAGGATGATAGATGTGATCCGTGCTTTTTATAAACCTGTACTTTATTTTTACTATGCCATCCGGGAAGATCGAATCTTCTAACCAACCACAAAAATTGTCAAAGAGCCATAAATTTTTTATACTCCTTCGAGGCTCTATTGCTTTTTCGTTCCATTTATTCCCCTTACCTTTGCTTCCGTCTTCTAACACCAATTCTCCTTCCTGCACGTTCGACACCTGATCACCAGAAAACCCTTTGTTATTTCTTTGCAGCACCCAGACTCCTCACTCATCGTTCATCCCTCATCCCTCGCAAGAATGGCTTCCTATAAACTCTCCGTCAACGACCAGAAGATAACCGTAGAAGTCGAACCGGACACCCCGCTGTTGTGGGTGCTGCGCGACGTGGTCGGCCTGAAAGGCACCAAGTATGGATGTGGCATGTCCCTGTGCGGGGCCTGCACCGTACACCTCAACGGGCAGCCGGTGCGGTCGTGTCAGACCCGGATAGATGCGCTGAAAAAAAGAGACCGCATTACCACCATAGAAGCGGTGGGAGCCACCCCGGCTGGAAAAGCCGTGCAGGAGGCATGGATTGCCCTGCAAACCCCCCAGTGCGGCTATTGCCAGTCGGGACAGGTCATGGCTGCCACTGCCCTGCTCAACAAAAATGCCCGACCTTCGGATGCCGACATTGACGATGCCATGAACGGACACCTGTGTCGCTGTGGCACCTACCCGCGTATTCGGGCGGCCATTCATCAGGCGGCAGAAAAACTGAAAGCCAGCCGCTCCCGATAAGTCCGGGACCAGCAAAACAAAAGGAACAACAAAGGATGCAGAGGGGGCAAAATCCCCGTTTTTTAAACTAAGGCTTTCTCTGAAGCAAATACCGCGCCAGCGTATTCGCGGTTCATGCGGGCGATATTGTTCACCGAAATCTCTTTGGGGCATTCTGCCTCGCAGGCCTGCACATTGGAGCAACGGCCAAAACCTTCCAGGTCCATTTGCGCCACCATGGAAAGTACCCGCTGCTGGCGCTCCACCTTGCCCTGTGGCAACAACGCCAGATGACTGACTTTGGCAGAGGTAAACAGCATGGCCGAAGAGTTGGGACAGGCTGCCACGCAGGCACCGCAGCCAATGCAGGCCGCTGCATCGAAGGCCCGCAAAGCCAGGTCTTTCTCAATGGGAATGGCATTGGCATCCTGTGCCTGTCCGGTATTCACGCTGACATAACCGCCCGACTGGATGATGCGATCGAAAGAAGAGCGATCCACCACCAAATCCTTAATGACCGGAAAGGCGCGGGCGCGGAAAGGTTCTATCACGATGGTGTCCCCGTCGTGATAATGGCGCATGTGTACCTGACAGGTGGTCGTGCCTTTCATGGGGCCGTGTGGCCGACCGTCTATGACTAAGGAGCAGGTGCCACAAATGCCCTCGCGGCAGTCGTGTTCAAACGCGACTGGCTCCTGGCGTTGTGCCACTAACTGCTCATTCAATACGTCGAGCATCTCCAAAAAAGACATATCGGGGTTGACATCAGGCAACTGATAGGTCACAAATTCTCCCTTGTATTGGCCACCCTGGCGCCAGATTTTTAAATGTAAACGCATAAAACAAAAACCAAAAAGTTGACGATGAGAGACGGGCGGTTCCATCACGCCTCAAAAACGGCCCAAAAATATTATGGCTTTTTCAAAACAACCAAATATTTCGCCTTCTTTTTTCTATTTAGAATAAAAATAAATAGAAGCGTGCGCTTTTTTTGCATTTTTTAGAAAAGAATCGCTTTTCCCTATTTTCAAAATTCTCTTTTTTGAAACTGATTATCAAAGACTTATATTTGTTTTTATCCGATGAACATTGATTTTCGCTTTGGAAGAAGCTACCCTCTGTCTTTAACCCGGGTGTCATGCTGAACGGAGTGAAGCATCTGATCAAGCGTTAAAAACGGGTGTTTGAGCATGGGCGGATTCTTCCTCCTGCGGCATCAGAATGACACTTTTTAGAATTTTAACATATAATCATTCAAAGCGGGTATTGCTGTCCGATGAATTTTTCTGTTGCCCTTTTATCAGCGGCTCAGTGCATGCGGTCTCCGCGCGTTTCTAATCCGGCCAACACCGAAGCCTCATACAGCAGATATTCTTTCCAGCGCAGGCGTACCTGTTCCTCGCCGAAGTACAAATTTGCGAGGTCCAGAAACATCCGATAGTGGCCCGCTTCTGCTACCATGAATTTGTGGTACCAGGTGCGCAGGTCTTCGTCGGCACAGTACAAGGACAGCAGGCGGAAGCGCTCGCAGCTGCGCGCCTCAATCAGCGCACAAGTCAACAGTTTTTCCAGCAGACTGGCTTCCGGGGGCAGTCCCTTCTTTTGAAAGGCCAGTAGCGCGTTTACATATTCATCGCGGCGCTGCCTGCCCAGTGGGAGGTTGCGCTTCTTCAACTCTGTCAGTACCATCCGAAAATGCCCCCATTCTTCCGTGACCACCGGGGCCAGTTCCTCCACCATTTCGGTGCGGTGCGGGTAAGCCTGTATCAGGGAGATGCAGGCCGATGCCGCTTTTTGCTCGCAGTAGGCGTGATCAGTCAGAATTTCCCCCAGGTCCATTTCCGCCAGATTGACCCAGCGCGGATCAGTGGGCAGTTTCAGGCCCAATTTTGTATTTTGTAAAACCTCCATGTCAAATTTCACTTTTGAGGCCGCAAATTTACGTCAATTTAAGGAAACGATAACAACAAACCCCCCAAAGAGATACACCAGATTGGCGCGAAATGCGTTTTAAGGTTTCAAAAAAACGATATTTCATCCATGAAGTTGCTCCTGCCCCTTTTCTTACTCCTTTTTTCCCTTTCCATGGCGGCCCAGTGTATCTCCGGCGATTGCAAAAACGGGGTGGGAACCTATAAATATCCCTCCGGCGCACGCTACACCGGCAATTTCAAAAACGGGGAAATACATGGGGTCGGGGTATGCTATTACACCGACGGCGGCAAATACCAGGGCGAGTGGAAAAACCGCTTCCCCGACGGCAAAGGTACCAAAACCTATTCCGATGGCACCACCCGCACCGGCACTTGGAAAATGGGCAAGCCGGTGGACGATAAGGGCAATATTTTGGAAGAATACATTGCCAAAAAGAAAGAGGAGCGCCAGGACGACGGCACCAACATCCAGTCCGGCTGCCTCACGGGCGATTGCAAGACCGGACAGGGCGTATTTGCTTATCCCGACGGCAGCAAATATGAGGGCAATTTCGCCAACGGCAAATTTGAGGGTACCGGTACTTTTTATTTTATAAATGGCGACCGCTATGTGGGCAATTTCCGGGAAAACTACCCCGACGGCGAAGGCACGCGTTTCTTAAAAGAAGGGAGGGAAGAAAAAGGAAAATGGCGCAAAGGGGAGTTTTTGGGAGCCAGTTTAGTGGAAAATGGTCGTTTAGGCTGCATTCAGGGCGACTGTACAGAGGGCGAAGGCACCTACGTATATAAAGAAGGAGTAGCCCGCTATGTGGGTACTTTCAAAAATAAAATGCCACATGGCTACGGCGTGTGTACTTATGCCAACGGCGATCAGTATAAGGGGGAGTGGCTTGATGGCGCGTTTCACGGGAAAGGCACCCTGCTCACCCACGAGGGCACAGAAGTGGCAGGGTACTGGCGTGCGGGGGAATTTGCAGGGAAGGCCCAGCCGGAAGATTATGTAAGTCCCGTCTTAGCAGCCCAGACAGCGCCTGCTGCGGAACCTGCGGCCACCAAACCGCCAGTGGACAGTATTGCTGCGCCTGTTACAGAGTCGAAGGTTTGGGCTGTAGTGGCCGGAGTAGCTTCCTACGACCACATGCCTGCCCTGCGCTATACCGACGACGATGCCTACCGTTTCTATGCGTTCCTGAAAAGCATAGAAGGCGGGGCACTTCCCGACGAACAGGTGCGCGTACTCATAGATGAGGAAGCCACGCGGGCCAATTTATTGGCGACTTTGGAAGAAGTATTTGCCCACGCCGGGCCAAACGATTTAGTAGTGTTTTATTTTTCCGGGCATGGCCTGAACGGCTCTTTTCTGCCCATTGACTTTGACGGTTTCAATAATAAAATTACCCACGAAGAAATTGCCGCCATTTTCAACAAGTGCCCCGCCAAATACAAACTCTGCCTGGCAGATGCCTGCCACTCCGGCAGCATTTTGGCCATGCGTTCGGGCGACAGCAACGAACCGGTGTTAATGCAATATTATCAGACCTTAGCCAAGTCTGTATCCGGTACAGCCCTCATTATGTCGTCCAAAGCAGACGAAACCTCTTTGGAATCGGCGGGCCTGCGCCAGGGCGTGTTTAGCCACTTTCTGATACGGGGGTTGAAAGGGGAGGCCGATGAGAACAAGGATAAAGTGGTATCGGTAGAAGAATTGTACCACTATGTACAGCGCAATGTGCGCGAATACACCGGCAACCGCCAGAGTCCCGTAATTAAAGGCACCTACGATCCGACCATGCCTGTATCGGTTGTTCGATAATTTTCGGTCGTGATGCACCAAGTTTGGCGGTGATGCCGTACTTTTGCGCCCCATGCGTGCTTTGTTCATTTTGTTTTTTCGCAATGGCGGCTTTGTCACCTTTGTGGTCGTGGAAGCGCTGTGTTTTTGGTTGATTGTCAATTTCAACGAAAGACAAAACAGTGTATGGGCCTACTCCATGGGCCTGTTGAGCAGCGACATTTCGGACAAGCGGCAGAAAACCTCCGATTATTTTTCCCTGCGGCGACAGCGCGACAGCCTTGCTGCTGAAAACACCCGCCTCCAGCAGCAATTGGCCAACGAGCGCTATGTGCGTTTGCAAATGGCCTATTCCGATACCCTGCACAACGGCGCGCTGCGCGACAGCACCGCCATTGCCCCCGATTCGGTCAGGCTGCGCAAAGGGCGGCCACGATACCAGTATATCCCGGCCCGCATCATCAGCAATACCATTGGCAGCGGCAACAATTTTTTAGTCCTCAATCGGGGCAGCAACGACGGCCTTACTGCCGATATGGCGGTCATTTCGGAGCAGGGCATTGTCGGCATCGTGCGCCACGTCACCCCCGGCTATGCTTATGTGATGTCCGTTCTGCACCGGCAAACCAAAATTTCTGCCAGGCTCAAAAAGAGCAATGGCTTTGGCTCGTTGACGTGGGAACGCAGCGACCCCTCGATCATGACCCTCAGTTACATTCCTAAACACTTCGTCATAGCGCCGGGCGACACTGTCATGACCAGTGGTTTCTCGCAAATGTTCCCCAAAGAAGTAATGATTGGCACCGTGGAAGAACCGCCACTGCCCGACGAAGATAACCCCTATTTTCTGAAAGTGCAGGTGCGCCTCAGTCAGGACATGACCACTGCCGAGTCGGTGTATGTGGTGAAAAACTTAGATGCGGCGGAATTGGAAGCCCTGCGCAACAAATCAAAAGATGACCGTTAACTTACACCTTCAACAGGCTGTTGCGGCTGCCGTTGAACACCTTTACAACACCCCCACCGAAGCAGCAAAAGTACAGATCAACACCACTCCCGCCGATTTTACAGGCGATTATTCGGTGGTGGTGTTTCCTTTTGCAAAAATGGCCAAAAAAGCGCCCGATGCCACAGCGCAGGAAATCGGCCAATATTTATTGGAGCGGGTGGCCGAAGTCCAGGCCTTCAATGTAGTCAAGGGCTTCCTGAATATCGAGCTGTCTGCTGCCTACTGGTCGGATTTTCTGACCCAAGTATTGGACAACCCACAGTATGGCCGCCAGCCCGCCAATGGCCGTCGCGTGATGGTGGAATATTCATCGCCCAATACCAACAAGCCCTTGCACTTGGGGCACATTCGCAATATATTGTTGGGCTGGTCGTGTGCCCAACTCTTAGAGGCTGCCGGATACGAAGTGGTGAAAGTACAAATCATCAACGACCGGGGCGTGGCCATTTGCAAAAGCATGTTGGCGTGGCAACTGTTTGGGGCGGGACAAACGCCGGAAGCCGCAGGCATCAAAAGCGACCATTTTGTGGGCGATTACTACGTGCTTTTTGAACAAAAAAACAGGGAAGAATACGAGCGCTGGCAGCAAACCCCCGAAGCACAGACTTTTTTTGCGGCCAAAAGCAAGCCGGAACAGGACGAAAAAACATTTTTTAAGGAATATAAAAACAAGTGGTTCAACGAGCATTCGACATTGGGCGCACAGGTGCGCGACATGTTGCTGCGCTGGGAAGACCACGACCCCGAAACACTGGCTCTGTGGCGCAAAATGAACGGCTGGGTCTATCAGGGTTTCGACAAGACCTACAGCGATCTGGGGGTGCATTTCGATAAATTATATTACGAAAGCGACACCTACCTGCTTGGCAAAGACATTGTGGAAGACGGCCTGCAAAAAGGGGTGTTCTTCAAAAAAGAAGACGGATCGGTGTGGGTGGACCTGACCGACGCAGGGCAGGATCAAAAAATCATCCTGCGGGCCGATGGTACCTCTGTATATATCACCCAGGATTTGGGGACGGCCCGCATGCGTTATCAGGATTTTGGGTGCGAACAGGTGGTCTATGTGGTGGCCGACGAACAAAACTACCATTTTCAGGTACTGTTTGAAATCCTGCGCCGCTTAGAAGAACCTTACGCCAACGGATTGTACCATCTGGCCTATGGATTGGTTGAGCTGCCCACCGGACGTATGAAAACCCGCGAAGGCACGGTGGTGGATGCCGATGACCTGATGGCGGAAATTGCCACCTTGGCCCAGGCCAGCGTGGAAGAGCGTGGCGAAAACAGCCACCTGACCGACGGGCAAAAGTCCAAAAACGCCTGGCAAATTGCTATGGCCGCCCTGAAATACTTCATTTTGCGCGTCAATCCCCGCAAAAAGATGGTCTATAACCCCGAGGAATCCCTGGAGTTTGAGGGACAGACAGGCCCCTATATTCAGTATTCCTATGTGCGCATGAACAGCGTACAGGCCATGTTCCAGAAGCGCGGTCTGAGTACCGGCAGTTTTGCCGGCTATCGCGACCCGCAGCCCGCCGAACGCGCCCTGCTCAAAGCTTTGCACGACTATCCGGCAGTGCTCCAAACCGCCGCTGCCGAATACGACCCTTCCCATGTGGCCACCTATTGCTACCAGCTGGCCAAATCCTACCACCGCTTTTGGCACGATGTAACCATTCTGGATGGCGACGAAACAGCGCGTTCCTTCCGTCTGGCCCTGTCAAAAGCAGTCGGGCAAGTGCTGGAGTCGGGAATGCAGTTGTTGGGCATCGAAATGCCGGAACGGATGTAGAAGGGTATGCTGTTGGGCGTGTATATGGTATGGATGGGTGTGAAGCAATGATTGCTGTCAAAATATCGCTGCGCAGGCATAATTTTTGGGATAACGCGTCGTTTTGCTAAGAAAATTACTGTCCACGGGTCTTTTTGTTCAACCCAAAGCAGTATTCCCTTTTCATGTGTTGATCTCCTATCCTTATGGCATCAAAAAAAGCAAACAAAGCAACTTTTCAGTATGGTGGCATTGAACTCAGTCTCACCAAAAGCAAAACAGCGGCGGCACTTCAATATACACGCGGCTTGAAACCTTCTTCTGCCACCCGTGGTCTGCGCGGCAGCACGGCTCCGCCGGAAGAAATTGAATCCTTTGAATTGGTGCGCTCCAAAAAAGGCATGGAAGTTCAGCTGGACGAACTGCGCGCACAGCCGGATGTGGCTGTAGGGACGCATGTCTGGACTGTGGAAGGAGACGAGGATATTCCGTTTATCCCTACCGGCAATCTGTATGTGGAGTTCAAAACAGGTACGCCCTTTGAAAAAGAGCAGGCGGTGATTGAGGAACTGCATCTCGGTGTGAAGGAAGTGGTGGGACCCCACGCTTTTCGGTTGTTCGTAACCCCCGAATCGCCCAATCCCATTAAATGTGTCATTCTGTTGCAAAAGAAGCGCATTGTGTCGGTCGCTGAACCTGAATTGCTGACCCGCCCGGTCACCAACGATTTTATGCAGCCGACCGGGCGCTTTATCGCCACCCAATGGCATTTGGAAAACCGGGGCGCATCCATCCCCATCGTAGATATTCCCAATGCCGTCTATGGCAGTGGCCATTTTAAAGCAGGGGCGGATGCCAAAGTAAAGGCGGCATGGCAGTTTATGGGGCATTTGGGGTCTAAAGACATCAAAATTGCCGTTATAGACACAGGTTTCGACGTTGAACACCCGCAATTGCGCGGCGACGGTACCAAAATTCGCACCCCTTTCAACGCAGCCAACCGCACCGGCGATGCCTCCCCGTGGTATCAGGCAGGCGATGGCACGTGGGGCGTTTTCGATCACGGCACTTCCTGTGCAGCAGTGGCAGCAGGTGCGCTGGATGCACAGGGCATTTTGGGTGCAGCCCCTAATGCCCGCATTATCCCCATCAAATTGGACATTTTGAGCGACGAGGCCATTAAAAATGCCTTTGAACATGCCATGCTGAACGGAGCTGATATCATTTCGTGTAGCCTGGGTTTCCCCAAACCCGTGCCACTTTCCACCTACGTATCCAATTATTTGGCACAGGTGGCCCGCAACGGCAGGCGTGGCAGAGGTATTCCCATGTTTTTTGCCGCCGGCAATGCCAATCCGGCTTCCAATAACCGCCCGCGTTTAATCAGCGATTTTGCCGCACATCCCGATGGTATCTGCGTCACGGCTTCCAACAGTTTGGACGAACCGTCCGATTATTCCTTCTACGGACCAAACGCTTTTATCTGTGCGCCAACCAATGGCAATGACGGGGTAGGCATCACGACTGCCACCGTGGAGTCTGCACCCGACGGACGCTCCCTGAGCCACCAATATACCAGCAGTTTCGGCGGTACTTCCAGTGCCACGCCTTTGGCCGCAGGGGTATGCGCCCTGATGCTTTCCGCAAACCCCAATCTGACGGTTGTGCAGGTGAAAAGCATTCTGCGGCAAAGCGCCGACCACATTGGCGGCGGCTACGATGGCAACGGCCATTCGCAGCAATTGGGCTATGGGCGGCTGAATGCCCTCAAAGCAGTACAAATGGCGGCAGGCGGCAGCGGCGTGGCCAACCCTCCGGTGGTACAACCACAGCCACAGCCACAACCACAACCACAACCACAGCCACAACCCAAACCGCCGGTCACGACCGCCCAAAAAGGCAAAGTCACTTCCAAGTTCCTGAATATACGCAACGGGCCTTCCACTTCCAATTTGGCTGTGGGTCAATTGCAAACGGGTGCGGTGGTGAACCTGCTGGAGCGCGTCAGCGACTGGTGGCGCATCGGAGAGGGGCAATTTGTAAATGCCGATTATATCCAGGTGCTGAGTGCATCGGGGACGGCGACCCGACAGGGTAAGGTGATTAATACCCCCACACTGAATGTGCGAAACGGCCCTTCCACGCTCAATGCCAAAGTAGACGAACTGCTTCTGAATGCGACGGTCAGTATTTTTGAGACGAGTAGCGACGGCTGGCACCGCATCGGTACCGGGCGCTGGGTGTGGGGTAAGTATATTCAGATACTGTAAGTGAATGTGGCAACTTGCTAATTTGCTAATGTGCTAATTTTCAGGTAGTTACAGTGTGCAGCCTGCGTTGAAGGGATTGGCGCTTTGAACAGAGTAGTGCAGCCCGACCGCCGGGTGAATCTATACACAACGCGCAGCGATTTTGAAGACGGGCTGCTGTTGGCCGCTTTATATACTTCCGAAGGCCCTGTGACCATTTCCGTGAAACGCATCGCCAACGCCCCCGTGGTGGTGTGCGTACAGGGGCGCAGCGAGAAAAAGGGAGGTGGCCCCTTTCATTTGACTTCCTCGAAGTACTATGACAGACCATGCTAAACAAATCATAGAGCGCGAACAACTTGAACGCACGGGCTACCTCGACCTCGGCAGCTGCGGGCTTACCCCCTTGTACAGATGCTGCAAAAGAAGAAGGTTTTTTATGTACGGATTGCGCCGGTGCCCATTTCTATGGCGGCGAAGCACAAATAAAGCGCTTCCTTGAGATCAATTTGACAAAGAGTCTGCCAAGGCTGCAATAAAAAAGCCTCTCCGATGACTAACACCGGGAGGCTGCGAAAACAATTAAACAGCAGGAAATCTATCATTGCTCCTTGCACCTTTGCGCAAAGAGAAAATAATCTTACACGTTGGAAATTTTGCGCACTACCTTGTACAGGCGGGTGGTTTCGTTCACTTCCTCTTCGAAGGGGTCGTTGTCGAAATAGTTGGCAGAAATCATCTTGAGGCGGTGGAGGCGACCTTTATTGTTGTACATTTTCTGTACATACTTCACCCACACATTGCCATTGCTGCGCACTGCATAAATTTCGTTGTCGCGGATGTCGTTCAGGTTATCCACCGAGCGGCACACCACGATATCGTTGTGGCGGATGACCGGATCCATGGAGTTACCGTCAATTTGGAAGGCCACCAAACCGGTGCCACCCACACCCGGAATAGAAAAATAGGTATTGTCTTCCGAACTTTCGGAACCCAGCGTACTGCCCGCAAAGGCCCTGATACTGGTAAAAAGGATATTGCCGCGATTGGCAGGGCTGTTGTTTTTGGAGTCGGCTATTTCGTGGGGCGCTTCAAACCCGAATGGATGTCCCACGCCGTGCAGCAGCCACGCTTCGTTGATTTCGTAAGCACGTGCGAAAGACTGGGCCTGATGGTAATCTATGACGCGCTTGCTGCCAGGATTCAGATAGGCCCGAATGATATGGCCGTAGGTTTTATTGCCCAATACCCGTTCGGCAACGTCACCCACGCCTTTGCCGCTGCGGTCGTTTTTGACAATCGTCCCATTGCCCTCGAGTAGTTTAAAAGCCTTGATAAAGCGGCCATTTAGTTCCAATCTGTCTTCTTTAATCATAACGCCATAGTATGTTTTACAGGTGAATAACTTATTTGACGCTGCAAATTTCAAACAATTCATTTTAAAAAACAAATAATTTTGAAACTTTTTTTTATTTTTTTTTAAAAAAAAATATTTATAATGATTTTAATACTGAAAATCAATTTTTTATAAAAAATTTATTATTTAATGTAATATTTTGTTTCAAACAAATTTTTATTCCTGCGGGTTCTTGGTGCGTAAAAAAATCCCTTGTCGGGGGTAGGCGCGACAAGGGATTTGAAACAACCGATTAAACGATTGAGGCGTATGCTTCTGTTCATACTTCACTTTTCATCAAAACTTCCAGCAAACGCTATACGTCTGCAAGTCGCTTGGTGTGTACTTCTTTTCCATCCATTACCGACTTGCGCCCGAAGATCAGCCCTGCTCCGTCGGCATCTACCACTACGGTATCGCCTTTTACATACTCGCCGGCCAGTACGTACTTGGCCAACTCGTTGATGAGGGAGCGCTGGAGGGTGCGCTTCAGCGGACGGGCACCAAACTGCGGATCGAAGCCCTGCTCAATGAGGATGAGTCCGGCATCTTTGGTCACTTCCAAGTTCAGTTCCTGTTTGGACAGCATCTCCCGAACATCCGACAGCAGGATGTCCAATATCTGACCGATCTGGTCTTTGAGCAACGGATGGAACACCGTCACCTCGTCTATGCGGTTCAGAAATTCGGGGCGCAGGTTCATTTTCAGGGCATCCATCACTTCGGCCTTGGCGGTCTCAAACACCTCGTGGCGGCGTTTTTCGGGCATTTCATCGAAGTCCTCAAAAGTTTCCATGATGCGGTCGCTGGCCAGATTGGAGGTCATAATGATGATGGTATTTTTGAAGTTGGCGGTGCGTCCTTTGTTATCTGTCAGACGGCCGTCGTCAAGCATCTGCAACAGAATATTGAAGGTATCGGGGTGGGCCTTTTCAATTTCGTCGAGCAACACGATGCTGTAAGGCCGACGGCGCACGGCTTCGGTCAATTGTCCGCCCTCGTCGTAGCCCACATAGCCGGGAGGAGCACCCACCAAGCGCGACACGCTGTGCTTTTCCTGATATTCGCTCATATCTATGCGCGTAATGGCCTTTTCGTCGTCGAACAGCACATCAGCCAAGGCTTTGGCTAATTCCGTTTTGCCCACGCCGGTCGGCCCACAAAAAATAAAGGAGCCAATCGGACGGTCGGGATCGCTCAGACCAGCGCGGTTGCGGCGAATGGCATCGCTCACCGCCTGCACGGCCTCGTCCTGACCAATAACGCGCTGGTGTAGTTCCTGCTCCAGATGCAGCAGGCGCTCTTTTTCACCGCGCATCATCTTGGCCAAGGGGATGCCCGTCCAGCGCGACACCACTTCTGCCACATCGTTGGCGGTCACCGTTTGGGTGGTCATGCGGTTTTCGGGGGCCAGCTGGGCCAGCTTGTCTTCGGCGGCTTTCAGCATGGCCTGTTGTGCCGGAATGTCCTGATATTTAATGCGGGAGGCCACTTCCAGATTGCCCTCGCGCTCGGCGCGCTGGTACTGAATCTGGTATTCCTCCAATTTTTGACGACAATTTTGAATGGCCTCCACAATTTCCTTTTCGGAAGTCCAGCGGGCGCGCAGGCCGTCCAATTTCTCGCGCAATTCCTGCACCTGCTTGTTGAGCATCTCCAGTTTGCGCTCGTCCTTTTCGCGCTTGATGGCTTCGCGTTCAATTTCGAGTTGACGCAATTGGCGATCCAGTTTGTCCACTTCTTCCGGCACGGAATCGAGCTCGAGGCGCAGTTTGGCTGCTGCTTCGTCAATCAGGTCAATGGCCTTATCGGGCAGCTTGCGCTCGCTGATGTAGCGGTGGCTCAATTCGGCAGCGCTGATGACGGCATCGTCCAGAATCTGCACTTTGTGGTAATTCTCGTACTTTTCCCGAATGCCGCGCAGAATCGAAATCGTGTCTTCGATAGAAGGCTCGTCCACATAAACCGACTGAAAACGGCGCTCCAGCGCTTTGTCGCTCTCGAAGTATTTCTGATACTCGTCGAGGGTAGTGGCTCCGATGGTGCGTAATTCGCCCCGCGCCAGGGCAGGCTTCAGAATGTTGGCAGCATCCATAGCGCCCTGCCCGCCCCCTGCTCCTACAAGGGTGTGTATTTCGTCTATGAAGAGAATGACCTGTTCGTTGCTGTCGGTCACTTCCTTGATAACGGCTTTGAGGCGCTCTTCAAATTCCCCTTTGTATTTGGCTCCTGCAATGAGGGCTGCCATGTCCAAAGAAAAGATTTTTTTGCCCGCCAGGGTTTCGGGTACATCCTGCCGGATAATGCGCCAGGCAATACCCTCCACGATGGCCGTTTTACCTACACCGGGATCGCCAATAATGACGGGGTTGTTCTTTTTGCGGCGGCTCAGGATGTGGAGTACCCGGCGTATTTCTTCGTCGCGTCCGATCACCGGATCGAGCTTGCCACTTTCGGCCAGTTCGGTCAGGTTGATGGCATATTTCTGCAAAGCATTATAGACATTGTCGGTGGACTGGTCCGTTACTTTGCGGCCCTTGCGCAACTCCTTGACAGCGGCCAGCACATTGTCGTGGGTGGCCCCGTGTTCGCGCAGTAGTCTGGCCGCCTTGTCTGCGCCTTTTGTGATGCCCAGTAGCAACAGCTCAACCGAAATATATTCGTCGCCGAAGTCTTTCAGAAGGACTTTGGCAGCCGCAACGGCTTTGTTGGCATCGTTGCTCAGGTACTGCTTGTCGCTGCCCTGCACTTTGGGTGTTTCCCAGACCAATTTGTCGAGGTCGCTCTCAAAACGGCTCATGTTGACCCCCGATTTTTTCAGCAAAAAATCGGTCACCGAGTCGTCCACTTTGAGCATCCCTTTGATGAGGTGTGCGGTGTCCACCGACTGCTGCTCGTAGCCCGCAGCCAGTTGTTGCGCCTGTAAGATCGCTTCCTGTGCTTTAATGGTGAAATTATCGTATGTCATATATATGTTATATGTTAGAAACCTTGTGGAAATGTTTGTTTTTTATGAACAAACTGGAACATTGCAAATTTATTTCCAATCCCGAAAAATGTACATTTTGACAGCCGGATATTGTGTCCTATTTTTTTCTATTTCTTTGTATATCAAACACTTATTTCATTCTGTAAAAAAATATTATCTTCTTTAAAAACCCAAAAGGACTGCAAAAATGTCAGTTGCAGGCCCAAGACCTGACTTATATGCAGGTACACTTTTGCTAAACTTTTCTTATTTTTGCAGCCTGAAAGCATTGAACCTGTTTTAAGGAAGAATTGTTTTTCCTGATTAAGTATTAAGGAAGATTATGGCACTTTTACAATATGTTTTGCGACTGGCAGATAATGCCCTCATCAGTGGCCACCGATTGTCGGAATGGTGCAGCAAAGGTCCCACCTTAGAGACCGATATGGCACTCACCAATGTGGCGCTGGATCACATCGGACAGGCCCGGCTGTTTTATCAGTACGCGGCTTTGTTAGAAAACAAGGGACACACAGAAGATGATCTGGCCTACCTGCGCGAAGAACACGAATTTCAAAATTTTCTTCTGACCGAATTGCCAAATGGCGATTTTGGCATGAGCATGGTGCGCATGTTTCTGATGGCGGCTTTTCAGCATCCCTTCTACGAAGCCCTGACACAATCGTCAGATGCCACGCTTAGCGGCATAGCCGAAAAAGCCGTGAAAGAAACCGCTTACCACCGCCGCTGGTCGGGCGAATGGGTAGTGCGCCTCGGAGACGGTACCGAAGAGAGCCATCAGCGGGCACAAAATGCACTCAATGCTCTGTGGCCTTACTGCGGAGAATTGCGGACACCCGATGCTTTAGATACAGAAATGTGGCAGGCAGGCATATCTCCTCATCCGGAGGCCATTGCCGTCACCTGGGATATGACCGTGCGGAGTGTTTTGCAGGAGGCGACTCTGTCCATCCCGAATGTTGATTTTTATCAAAAAGGGGGCAAGCGCGGAAAACATACGGAGCATTTAGGTTATATTCTGGCAGAAATGCAGTACCTGCAAAGGGTACACCCTGGTGCCACGTGGTGAACAGTGTCCGGCCTGTGCGGCTACTCCAGTTGGTGCCACCAATGCTGTTTTTGTATTGTTCCGCCCACCTGCACAGCCCTGCTAAATACCATATTTGTCCCCAATACAAAACGCTTTGTTTGTTGATGTCATTCTCCCTTTAGCGCTGCCCAAGCGCACCTATACCTATTCTGTGCCGGAGAGCGCTGCGGAATGGATACAGGCGGGTGTACGGGTAGAGGTGCCTTTCGGACGCAACCGCCTCTACAGCGGCTTAGTGGAACGCATTCACCACGATACGCCCGACTATCCCGTAAAGGCCGTGATTGCCGTACTCGACGAGGTCATGATCGTTACCCCCCTACAGATGCGCCTGTGGGACTGGATAGCCGATTATTATTGCTGCACCCTCGGAGAGGTGATGACCGCTGCCCTGCCGGGGTACCTCAGGCTGTCGAGCGAAACACGCTTTAGTTTAAATCCCGCTTTTGAAGGAGCGATAACTTCCTTAGGCGCTGACGAATACCTGATTGCCGAGGCGCTGCAACTCCACAAAGACATCACGGTGGACGATGCCCGAAAAATTCTCCAAAAAAAGACCATTTTTCCGGTCATTCAACGCCTGCTCAACAAAGGGGTGTTGATGCTGCGAGAAGAACTACAGGAAAAATTCAAACCCCGCCGCCTCGTTGCGGTGCGCCTCACCTCCTATTACCGCGAAGACGGTACCCGCCTGAAAGAAGCGTTTGAATTGTTGGATCGCTCCGAACGGCAAATGGAACTATTGATGGCCTTTGTAGCCCTTCAAAAAAGTCGGCCTTTTGTGAGCAGGCGGGAACTGATAAGCAAAGCGGAAGTGACGGATGGCGTTCTCCGAAGTTTGGTCAAAAGAGACATTCTGGAGGTGTACGAACGCGAAACGAGCCGTATCAGCGGCTACGAAGGTGACGTACACGAAGCAGAGGTTCTTACGCCGCAACAAGTTCGAGCCTTGGGGGAAATAGATGCGCAATTTGCCCACAAAAACGTGGTGCTGCTACAGGGCGTAACCGGCAGCGGCAAGACGCGCGTTTACATAGAACAAATGCAAAAAGTGCTGCGGGCAGGCGGACAGGTATTGTACCTGCTTCCCGAGATTGCGCTCACTACCCAGATCATCAGTCGCCTGCAACGGGTATTTGGCAGCGAGGTGGTGGTTTATCACAGTAAAATCAGTTATCAGGAGCGCGTGGAATTGTGGCGGGCCACAGCTGCCGGCAAACCTGTACTTCTCACAGCCCGCTCCGGCCTCTTTCTGCCCTTCCGCGATCTGCGCCTCATCGTGATAGACGAGGAACACGATCCATCCTTCAAACAACACGATCCGGCACCCCGGTACCACGCCCGCGATACAGCTATTTACTTAGCTGCTTTGCACGGAGCCAAAGTGCTGCTGGGAACGGCTACGCCTGCCGTAGAGTCCTACCACAACGCCCTGTCCGGCAAATACGGGTGGGTACAGATGCCGGAACGCTTTGGCGGCCTGCAACTGCCGGATATACAGATCATTGATCTGGGCGAGCAATACAAAACCCGACAAATGCAAAGCCTGTTTGCTACGCCCCTGCTCAACGCTCTGAAAGAATCCATAGAAAAAGGCGAGCAGGTCATCCTTTTTCAAAATCGGCGTGGCTATTCTCCTGCCCTGACCTGTGAAGTGTGCAATTGGACGGCCATGTGTCGCCACTGCGACATCAGCCTCACATGGCACTTAGCCACCAAACAGTTGCGCTGTCACTATTGCGGCTATCAACAGGAACCGGTTCAGCAATGCCCCGCCTGTGGCAGCGGAAAAGTGCGCCTGCGGGGTTTCGGCACCGAAAAAATTGAGGACGAATTGAAAATATTTTTGCCGACCGCCCGCATTGCCCGCATGGATTTGGACACGGCAGGCACGCGCTCCTCGCTGACTGCGCTGCTCGACGACTTCGAGGAACGACGTACCGACATCCTCGTCGGCACCCAAATGGTGACGAAGGGGCTGGATTTCGACAATGTTGCCCTTGCCGGTGTGATCGGTGCAGACCAACTCATCCGCTTTCCTGATTTTCGGGCAGGCGAACGCGCCTTCCAGCTGCTCACACAGGTGGCAGGCCGCGCCGGTCGGCGACAAAAACGCGGGCTGGTACTGATTCAGACGTTTCAGCCACAACACCCGGTATTGCTGGAAGTGCTGAACGGCGACCTGCCTGCCTTTTACACACGGGAACTGGCCGAACGCCAGGCGTTTCACTATCCGCCCTTCTACCGCCTGATTCATCTGCTCATTCGGCACAAAAAACAGGAGGTGGTCGAAGCCGCCGCGATTTTCTTTAGCAATGCTCTGCGCGCTGTGCTGGGCGACCGCGTTCTGGGACCTGTGCTGCCCGGCGTTCCCCGCATACGCGGGCTGTTCGGGCAAAATATCCTGCTGAAATTGGAGAAGGATGCCACCCTGCTGGCCAACACCAAAGCCCTGATCCGACAAACCGAAATACAAATGGTGGCCCGTGCAGGCTGGAGTTTAGTGATACTTTCTACAGATGTGGACCCTGTTTAACCCGTGATACTCCGACTACTCCAGGCATACGCATGACTGTCTGTCTTTACCTTTAAACGTCCCGAAAACGTACAGAAACACCGGGGTCATAAAATGCAGGAATTAATCCGACTTTTTGCATTTTTTGCAATAGAAGTGACCGGATAGTTAAGAAACAAGGGAGAGGGAAGAAAATATGCCCCCCATACAGGGAGAGTCCGATCAATTGCCCTACCTTCGCGCCATTATTTAATCCCTGTAAGTGTCCTGCCCCCTCCTTCGGAGGACATTCGCAGATATGGGAGCCTTCGGAAGCCCCGTATTTAACAAGTATGAAAAAGCACCTTCTTTTAGTTTTGCTCGCAGGACACGGCCTGTTCTGTTTCGCCTATACGGACAAATATTTTGCCTTCTCCGGCACGGCTCAGGATGCCTACAGCAAAGCGGTTAGTTTGCGTTTGCAGGAAGCCCGTACCACTCTGGATGCGCTGCGCCACCACGAACCCGGCAACCTCATCCCGGTATTGATCGAAAATTATGTGGATTTTCTGACGGTTTTCATCAACGACAATGAACAGGACTATAAGCGCCTTTCCCGCAATATGGATGCGCGCCTGAATAAAATTGCACGCGGTGACCGGCGCTCTCCCTATTATTTGTACTGTCAGGCAGAAATTCGCCTCCAATGGGCCTTTCTGCGCAGTCGTTTCGGCGACTATTTGTCGGCCATGAGCGATGTCAAACAGGCATACGCCCTTTTAGAGGAAAATCAGCGGAAATTCCCGGATTTCATTGCCAATAAAAAAAGCCTCGGCATCATGCACAGTTTGGTTGGCAATATTCCCGAAGAATACCGCTGGACGCTGAAAGTGCTGGGGGGCATGAAAGGTACCACCGCACAAGGTTTGCAGGAACTGGAAGAAGTACTCGAATATGCCCGCACCCACGATTTCATTTTTGAAGAGGAAGCTTTTCTGGCCTATGCCTTTTTGCGGGCTTACCTCAACAATCAGGTGGACAACAGCTGGAAAACCCTGCAAAGCAGCAGCCTCAAACCCCGCGAAAACCCTTTGGCTGCCTACGCAATGGCGCTGGTGGCCATGCGGGCCGGGAAAAATGAAGAGGCCATCACCCTGTTGCGCGAAGCCCCGCAGCAGCACTATCCGTTTTGGCAGCGCGAGTACCTGCTCGGCGTGGCCAAACTGCGCCGATTGGACAGCGACGCATGGCAGCACCTGAATACTTTTTTGCAAAATTATCAGGGCGAAAACGGGGTCAAAGAAGGCTATCAGAAAATGGCATGGTATTATGCCATTCAAAACAACAATCAGGGCTACTTAGAACAAATGCAGCTGGTACAAAAGCGGGGGGAGGATCAGACAGAACCCGATAAAGTGGCCCTGCGCGAAGCCCGAATGGGGGAAATACCCGATCAGACCCTCCTGAAAGCGCGGCTGCTCTTCGACGGTGGCTATTATCAGCGTGCTTACGACCTGCTTAAAAATGTCGGTATTCAATATGAAAGCAACACAAGACTGCACTTGGAATACCAGTACCGATTGGGACGCATCTACCATAAAATGGGGCGTACCACCGAAGCCATCAGAGCCTATCAGCAAACCATAGAGAAAGGAGAGAAGGCACCCTGGTATTTTGCCTGCAATGCAGCCCTTCAGCTGGGCCTGTTGTATGAGGAAAAGCACGAGCTGCAAAATGCAGAACGGGCTTTCCGGCGTTGCCTCGGCATCAAGCCCGAAGAATACAGCGGCAGCCTGCACGGGCAGGCAAAAGCGGGATTGGGCCGGATCAAAAATTGAGCAGCCAAAGTAATTGAAAGATGTTTCCCTGCTTCGTCGAAAAACTGTCAATCCTGAAGAACTGAATGTCTGGTCATCAAGCGTTCGGAGTACTTCAAAAGACCAGGCTGATACCGTTACAGGGATATTATTTTTTGTTTTCACCTGCTGACCGCTCCGGGCGCGGGGAAGACCGTCGGCTATTGCATGGTGAAACGAAAACTGAGGCGGGGCGAGAAATTGTTCCTGAATTGCTGCGACTGGAGTAAACCCCATCGGTAGTACAGGGCGATGCCCGCCCCCATCCGTCCTACATTGGCATAGTTAAACTGGAACAGCTGGTCGAGACGAATGCCCGATTCCAAATAGGGTCGGCGTGCCACGGCAAACCCGATGCCTTCGTGCTGTTCGGGATGTTGCATATCGCCCCAGGCAACATTTTGTACAAGGGTCAGGAAAGGCGAAGAATACTTAGATCGGTAGAAGACGTGTCCGACTTCCTGCGCCAAATAGAGATTCACAAATCGGTCGGACAGCATTAAAGTGTCGGGCAGGGACTGGAAAGTATTATTGATGGCGAAAGCCCCGAAGCTGCCGCCTCCCTGATTTAGTAAAAACAGCTTACTCAGTGGCACGCCAGGGGTCACCTGCCCCACTTCGATGCGCCACTGGATGAGACCCAGCCGACGCACCATCACGGACTGATAGAGCGCGGCCACCCACCGGTGATAGGCGAATTGCCCCCAACCCCTTGTATATCCTACTTCCACCACAGGCCAGGGTTGCAGCAAATTATTGGAACGCCCCAACAGCGACTGACTGCGCTCGCCGCGTGCAAAACGCAGATAGGCGGTGGCCTCGCGGAAAGTAAAAGATTGTAAACCAATATTTTGTTCTTTGCTGCGAAATTGGTAGCCGTAGGCATTGGTCATCAGGTGCTGTGTACGCACAGCCGTCTGGAGCAACAGCGCAGGAACAGGCCGCACCATCAGGGCAGCGCTAAGTTGATCCGCCCGATCCATCTTGCGGGCATACAGGGAGCGATTCACCAAAGCGGCGGGTTGCAGCTCGTGGAGGGCACCCGGCTCTAAAAGATCGCGTGACCACGCCACATTCAGTTGGGTCTGGTACGGACGGGCAATGCGCCACAGCCCGTAGCCGCCGTATTTCCAGGCGTGATCCCGCACGCCATAGCCCGTCCAGAGGCCGCCTTCCACGCGGCGGGTAGGACGCAGCGGACGGTATTGGGTGGTACTGACCCCTATGCCGAGGCGTACCTTTTCAAAATCGTTGAACCGAATGAGTTTGGAGAGGTCCATTGCCAAAGGTTCCCGCAGAGGCAGCAATCCGGTAACAAAGGCATCTGATATTTTAGACAGGCGGTCAAAGCGGTGTTCGCGCCCCACACTGTCCATAAACTCATAGGTGCGCCATTCTTTCGGGTTCAAAGGCGCAATGTGGTGCCAGCGCTGCCACGCAGTGTCGCCCGGCTGTTCGGCAGAGGGAAGAAACACCAGGGGCATTTCGGGATCAAAGTGGTGCAGGGCAGGCACCGTGTCCGGCAGGGCATCCTCTACATAGCTGCGCCCCGCCGCCCGCAAACCAATCGCGGGATTGGGATATTTTTCAAATTCCAGTTCAAAATTGAGCTGCGCCGGAAACCAATGGTTGCGCACGAAGCGATAGGATTGTTCGATATGTACCTGCGCGGTGGCATTTTTGTCGGCAGGCACTGCGCGAATGGCCTGAACGGCCCATTGACAGCTGCTCAAATGCAACACGCCCTCCAGGCCGTCGAAGGTGCGCCCTTTGCGGGGATGAAAACTGAGGATGTACAGGGTGTCGCGTTCGCGGTACAGCGTGTCTTCAATATTGAAAAAGTAGAGCTTCGGGCTGCCCGGACTGATGGGATTGACGTAGTTTTTGTCTAAAACCCGCAGAAAATCGCCGTAGCAGGTAAAAGGCTGCACAATATTGGCCAAAGCAGCCAAGCCTGTGGTGGGCAAGCCGCTGACGCGGTTGAGTACCACGCGCTCCTGTACCACTCCGGGAGATTTGAAATTGCGTTCCGTGACGCTTTCCATCAGAAAGAGGTGCTGCTCCTTGGCTTGCTGCTCCGATTTGTGAAAATTTTCCCAAGTGGTGCGCCAGCGCTTTTGGGAAGTATCGCGCCCGGCTATGGTTTTTTCAAAAACGGCGCGGTGGGGCACCATTTCAAACACGATCTTGTTGTAGGTTTTACACTGATAGCCCGCCCGCTTTTCGGGGTTATTTTCGTCGCGCCGGGCAATGGCTAAGCGAATCAGGCGATCTGCCGGATTTTCTCCGGCCACGATCACTGCCTCCCGCAACTGCTCATTGGAAGGGCGGAGGACAATTTCCAGGGTGCCGCTCCTTTTGGACTCCCAGGCGGCGCGTTCCAGCCGCAGGGTCTCGAAACCCACATAACGAAATTCCAGAAAACGCGGACTTACGTTGGTGCCAATGGAAAAGCGCCCTTCTATATCGCTCAACACACCCCGCCCCGGCTGCCCGTCTATCAACACGGTAACAAAGGCCAAAGCGGCTCCCTGCGGGTCCATCACCCGTCCGGAAACAGGTTGCTGGGCCGAAAGCGCGCTGAGATATATAGAGCAGATACAGACCGGAAGCAAAAAACGCATAAATAGAAATAGGGGCGGTGCAACAAAATCACTGGACGCAGACCAGAGCCGGAAGGTTGCCAACCGTGTAAGGGCAGCTCCTTATTCCTCTTTGGCCGGGTGCTGCACCTGCTCCCATTTCAACCCGATGATTTCTTCCAAGCCAAGACGGGCCAACTCCAGCTCGGTTTGTGCCTGTATGCGCGCTTCCTGGGCTTCGTAATAAGAGCCGGAAGCCAGGGTGTATTCCTCAAAAGTTTTTTCGTCGGTATTGTACAATTGTTTGATCAGGATGTAGTTGGCATATACTTCCTGTTCTACCAGTGTGCGCGTTTTGAGCAACTCCTTGGCCAACTTGAATTTGGCATAGCGCTGCAGGGTTTCTGCCCGCAACCCCAATTTTTGACCATTGACCTTGTGATTGGCCTGTTGGATTTCGCGTTTAGCAATGCTGTTTTTCGTCTTCTGACTGACAATATTGTATAAATTCAGGTTTAACCCAAAATTGTAGCGCGGGAAAAAGACATTGCCGTCGCTGCTGTTGGGGCGCAGGTTCCCTTCATTGAGGTTGAAAGAGGTCTGCACATCGCGCATCCATTCCTTGCGGGTATTGGAGGCTTTGTCTTTTTCTATTTTTACTTCTTCCTGAGCTATGGCACTTTCGGGATGATTCAACCAGGCCAATTGCACTAAGTATTCGGGGAAACTGCGCGCCTTGACATCCACAGGTTGTACAACAGCATCAAAATCGGTCTGCTGGGCAAGCGACACCAGGGTACCTAACAGACAGGGGAGTAAGAGGGTAAAACGAAGCATGAGCGTTTGCATGTTTAAATATTGCACGTAAAAAGCACAACTATTTGATTTTTAAAAAAATATACTTTCAAAAACAGATCATCCGAACAACGCGGCAGGGCTGCTTTTGAAAAGGCTGCAAGGTAATAAAAACCGGACGCATCCTTTTATCAAATCGCCTGCCAAATTCCGGGCGAACTGCTTTCGGGGGGAAATTTCCACGCCCTGCGCACCTTTATAAAAGAGACGGATATAGAAGGAAAAACAGTCGAAAGAGGGTTTTGGGCCATAGCGCCTCGCAAAAGTTGGCATTGGTTTTGCCTGTGCAAGTGCATTGTTCATTTTTAATAGGTTCTTTGCTTAATCAAGTACGATGAGAAAGTTATTCCACGCGCTTGCATGGGGGTGTCTCCTTTGCAGCCAGCCGATTACAGGCCAAAACGCCGATTTCCCAAACGCTATCCATGCCAAATTAAACATCAATGAGTTTCATTTAATCCATCCGACAGAATTAGAAAAGGGCCCCCGCCTCGGCCAGGGATTTGAAGTATCCTATTTCCGAAACGTAGCCCCTTTCCTCAATGTAGGTGTGCCTTTCAACGTGTCCATTGCCAAATTGCCCAACAAAGAGGGCAATACACCGGTGGGCAGCGCCAATGTGGTGCTGCAACTCCTCAATACGCGCAGTACTGCCAAATTGGTGCCTTATGCTATGGCGGGTGCAGGATACCAGTTCGAATCGGGCAACAACCACATGCACATCCCATTGGGGGTTGGTCTGAACTTCAAGGTCTCTCCTTTTGCCTTTGTGAATGTACAGGCCGAATACCGCAAGTCTTTCACGGAACTGCGCGACCACTTTCAGGTAGGAGCAGGCTTTGTATTCCTGTTGCATAAATCAGAAGGAAAAGGCATTGCGGCACCCGATGGCGACAAAGACGGGGTACCCGATGTGCTGGACAAATGCCCCGCCGAAGCCGGAACGGCGGCCGCAGCAGGTTGCCCTGACAACGACAACGATGGCATCTCCAACATGGAAGACATTTGCCCCAACGACCCCGGCCCGGCCACCACCAAAGGCTGCCCGGACTACGACAGCGACGGAGTACCTGACAAAGACGATCCCTGCCAAACTGTAGCCGGCACCCTGAACGGCTGCCCGGACAACGACAAAGACGGTTTTGCCGATCATGTAGATAATTGCCCCGATGTGGCAGGTACCGTAAAAGGCTGCCCCGATGCGGACAACGACGGTGTGGCCGATAAAGACGACAAATGCCCAAAAGAGGCAGGCGTAGCAGCCCTGCAAGGCTGTCCGCAAATGGCAGACGACGACGGCGATGGCGTACCCAACGACAAAGATCAGTGTCCGGAGGCTTCCGGTACGGTAGCAGGCTGTCCCGACAGCGACCGCGACGGCGTGGCTGACAAAGACGATAAGTGTCCGCAGGCAGCAGGCCCAAAGGCGAATAACGGGTGCCCTACCATGAAAGATACCGACGGAGACGGTGTGGAAGACATCAACGACCCGTGTCCCACCGCAGCCGGTCCGGCTAAATACAAAGGTTGTCCCGACAGTGACGGCGACGGCGTAGCCGACAACGACGACAAATGTCCCAATACGCCCGGCACCAACATGGGTTGCCCTGAAATTAAAAAGGAAGTGCGGGAGCGCCTGGAGTTTGCCATGAAGGCAGTGCAATTCCAGACCGGAAGGGCCGTGCTTAAACAGGAATCCTATGCCATCTTAGATGAAGTGGCCACTATCCTGCGCCAATATCCCGACTATAAATTGAGCATAGAGGGCCATACCGACGATGTGGGCGAAGAGAAATCAAATCTGTTGCTTTCGATCAATCGCGCACAAGCCTGCTTCGACTATCTGCTGACCCGCAATATACCAAAGGAGCGCATGAACTACACCGGTTTTGGCGAGCGCCTGCCGCTCTCTGACAACAACACGACCGAAGGAAGGGAACGCAACCGGCGTGTAGAATTTAGAATGGTATTGTAAGATGGTATCGGGACATTTACAGGCTGTCCTGTAATATGTCCCGACTCCTTTCCTGTATTTTTCTCAGGTGCGTAAAATCCTGTACCAAAATCCGCAGGTTTTTTTCATAACTATCCTGCGTCACCCGGTGTATGTCCAGTACCTGCCGGAAGTAAATATGGCTCAGGCTGTCCTTATGAAAACCGGCGGTTCCATTGGTAGCCGCCTCTGCAATGTGCAGATCTGCCATGATTTGAGCCATTTGCTCGTCCGGAATGGTCAGGGCCTCCGGAGCAGGGTTGCAGCCGACTGCACAGGCACAACAAAGAAAGAGAAGGGTGCGTATTGCCATTAGGAAGAGATGCTAAAGTAAATACCCTTTATCGGTGGGCTTCTGCTCAGTTCATCCTGAAAGAAGCGATAAGTTTGAACTCCGGGATTTTCACCGTGAACAGCTCGCCATTGTCGCGCCGCAGCATGGTATAAGTGCCATACATTTTCCCCACTTCGCACGCAAGGGTACAAAAAGAGGCGTAGGTATAAGAAACGCCCGGCTCTAAAACCGGCTGTACACCCACTACGCCCTCTCCCGTCACTTCGCGGCGGGCATTATCGGCTTCCCAAATATGCCAGTGCCTGCTCAACAGCTGTACCGTGTGTTCGGTGCCGTTGGTAATGCAGATTTTATAACCGAAAGCAACCTTTCTGGCGCGCGGGTTGGAATGCCCGGCCAAATATTGCGCTACAACACTGATGGTGATACCGGAAGTGGTCAGAGTTTCCATAACGAGGGCAAATATAAGGGCAGGATGTTGAGATGTGCAAAAAAAATTAAAAAAAGAGTCCGTCCTGTCAATATAACTTGTAGGACAGACTCTTTTTGTATCTACGGACGATCTCTGTCTTTGTATATGTAAAATTTTCGCAGTCGAAAACCAAGTGCAAACGACTCTATGGGTGCACAAATGGCTATAAATCCTGCCGAATTGCGCTTGTCGTATCGCTTCTGCCACGGGGCGAAACACCGCAAACCCGACCATACGCAGCACACCGCTGCCCACTTGCCAAATACGACGGAACTATACGCCGTTTCTCTTCTTCGCTGTACCGTTTTGCCATATCTTTGTCTTTATTTCCGGCAAAGTTCCGGCAAGCCCGATGAATACGCAAGATGGGGTTGACCGAAGGCTTACTTTATGCTTAAGTTTTTACGATTTTTTTCAAAAAAAGGGGCTGGATAGTCATTACTTTGTATCTTTGCACCCATAATACAATTATATTATGACTATGCTTGAAGATCGAAAGATAAAACGCACTCACAGAGCAATCACCAACTTTGGAAAGAATATGCGACAAGTAAGGAAACTGACGAATAAAAGTCAAAAAGAATTGGCAAGTGAGGGACTTTCCCTTCATCAGCTATCAGATATTGAGAATAGCTATCGCGACCCACGACCAGACGAGGCAGAAAAAATAGCAAATGCCTTAGATGCTTCCGTGGGGTGCTCTTTGGAACGGTAATCCAATTAGCAACAATTTTAACAACCATTCCGAAGGAAATTATATTAATGAAGTGAATGTGGCAACTGCTTCCAAAGAGGTTTTTGAACGGTTGTTTGCCACTATGCTTCAAGATAAAAATGTTACCATTGAAAAAATGGAGCAACGCCTCGAACAGATGCTCGCAAAGCACGAGCAGGCTATTCAGGGTCTCCCTGAAAAAGGCCCTCGGGGTTTTCTCGGTATGGGGAGCGGAATAAAATTTGGCGGGTCTTTTTCGTACCCATGCCGCCTGTGGGCAGATTT
>WBZP01001458.1_pt1 | contig 28971 bp, 18 predicted proteins | sample 5204301 | NCBI WGS metagenome assembly WBZP01 (sample SAMN12412401, study PRJNA552823) | activated sludge metagenome | isolation source: activated sludge from nitrification reactor of wastewater treatment plant... | place: USA: Pennsylvania | collected 2017 | reverse complement strand
GCGATGTGCGCCATCGCGGCTGGCGTGATAGGCAGCAAGCAAGGCCGATGCAGCGGTATCGCTCAGGGTGAAGATTCGGTGGGTCATACCCACCATTGTACACCTTTTATCTGTTTTGTCTATAAGGGTCTCCAGCAGCTGAAAACCTGGGGTCGACGGCAGCATGAGATTGGCTAGGATGAGATCCGGACGGCATTGTCTGGCTGATCGTAAGGCAGCATCACCATCCTCAGCTAGTGTTATGCTCCACCAGGGGCTAAGCAACTGCTGGAGGTGCGCGCGTGTGTCGGCGCGCTCATCAACGACAAGAATAATTTCCTGCCGGTTTTCTTGTTTGCTATTCATTGGCGATACTCTACTTGGCGCGTGGGCCTTTGGAGTGGAACGAGGGAGTAATGGGGTTCCACGCTGTCTAGGCAGTGAGATGCCCAGGAGTGGCGTTTCAGCGCCACTGTATGCTGGCGCACAAAGGAGGGACAGCGCTTCAAAAATAAGAGAAGCTAGCTGTTGAAAAGTTTACTTATAGTAGCATAGCGAGGAATGATCAGCAACTCGAAGGTGTGTATTTACATAGTTTATGTCAGCCTTGCCTATCAAATACTTGATTTTTTAGGCCGCAGCCTGAGTCGCCTATACGGTGCTGAAGATGCTCAGCGCCGCACACTGCCTTTAGTTCCAGGCGAGCGCCTTGCGCGTGGCCCAGTAGGCTTCGGCTGGCTCGGCGATGGCTGCTACTGCCGCAGCGGCTGGTTCGTCCCAGGCTACGTATAGCGCTTTCAGGTTTGAATCAAGCTGTGCCACCGTGGCCGCGCCACTCAGCACAATGCCTGCCCAGGGCTGATGCAGCGCTGCCGCGAGTGCCAGGGCATCGAGGCTTGTGCCTAAGCGCGCGGCGTGTTTTTCGAGCAGCGCCCGCTGTGGTGCGAAGGCCGGGTCGTCATTGCGCTGGGTCAGTCGCCCATTCGCCAGCGCTTCTTTCACAATCACAAGCAGACCAGCGGTATACGCCTCGGCCAGTGCTGGCCCTGCCGAAGGTTCGAGGATATTCCAGGTGGCCTGCACCGCGCCGAAGAGTGGCGCGCCGTCAATCGTCACTTCGAGCGCCTGGCGCAGCGTAGCGGCCTGTGCTGACCCGCTGAGCGAAAGGCCAATTGTTATGCCTTGCGCTTTTAGCTGGCCCAGCGCGCCTAGCACGGCGGCATTGCTTAGTACCCCGCTCTCAAGCGTGGCCGAATGAATCTGGTACAGGCGTAGGTAGCTGCCCAGGTTGGCCTGGCTTTCGTGCCACTGTCGTTCGAGCACCGCCAACGAATGATCTTTTACCTCATGTACTGGCGCGTCCACGCGCCAATCGGCGGTGTAGGTATAGCCCCACTTCGAGCCAACCGCCACTGCGGCGGGGGCAATGCTGCGTGCGCGCAGCCAGTTGCCCAGGAACACCTCGCCACGCCCATATGAGCGCGCCGCATCGAAATAGCGCACGCCGCCCTGCCAGGCCGCATCGAGCACGGTAGCAGCGTGAGCCTCCATCGCGGCGACATCAGTGTTGCCGCCAAAGGCTTCGGCGTGCCCCAGGTTGATATAGCCTGGTCGCCCGAGGGCGGCCATACCCAGCCCCAGGCGGCTAGCTTGTAGTGGGAGATTCATCGTTTGTCCCTCGAAGCTTGTTTGAGCTGTGCATGCGGCAGCATGCGCCTTTGTTTCTTCTTCAACGACGAAATCGTGCGATACTGGTTCGGTCAGCGGTTTTCTCATTCAGTTAACAATGAAACCAAATCGGTTTGAATACGTTCATGTTTGGTATCACAGCCCGCCCCGCACATCAACATGCTCCTGCTCCAGCAGCACATCGAGGTGATCGAGCAGAGCGTTGGCGCAGGCGATTGTGCCAGGCTGTCCGCTGGCTGCGCTCGCGAGCAACGCCGTAACGTCGATAGGCAGATTGGCGGGCAGCATTGCGCATTCGGTTTGGGCATAGGCAAGTAGCCGCTTCTCGCCCGGGTGTAACACGCGGTTGAGCGCAAACAGAATGTCGAAGTAGCTGGCAAGCAATGCAGCTACGCGGTGGTTCACGCTTACTACATCCTGGCGCTGCACGGCCTTTTCGATCTGGTGTAGGTACGCTGGGATGACATTACGCAGCACCGGGTGGCTGAACTGAATGATATTGTGACGTAGTGCCTCGGGGTAGGCGGCTTGGCTAAGTTGCTGCATTGCCGTAAACCGGCCCTCACGGTCGTACAGCGGCCGTGCTTGCTTCACGGTGCGCCAGAAGCAGGTGGTGTAGCCCAGGCTTGGCTGGTGCTGGAGAATCACGCGCTCAAGCTGGCCTTCCAGCCAGGTCGTGTCGAAATAGGTCGCATCGATTTCAATGCCGCTTGGCGCGTGGAACCATTCGTCACCCTGCCCCCAGAAGGTCATTCCAATATTTGCGCGGCTGGCACCGCCCAGCGCCGCGATGATACTCGCGCGGGTAGCTGTGTCGATGTCGGCGCGGGTGAACACATAGACATCAATGTCCGACCCGGCATCGGCGACACTGGCGCTATGGGAGCCGCCCAGAGCCACGGCTTCGACCTGGGGAAGTTTGGCGAAGTGCTCGGCTACTTGTAGCGCAAGTGTGTTTTCAAACTGCATCTAATGTCCTTAGCCTGCTCCTCGGTGGCGGCATGTTTCCAGAATACGGTAAATGTGGCTGCGCGCCAGTATTAACAATGTAGTGCACGCAGCAGTATAAAGCCGATCGCTGTGTGGCGCCTGCGCGCTTGCATTTGGTGTTTACCTCTGCGCTCGCCAGAGTGCAGGCCCCTGCTGCATTGCTGGCAGCGGTAACGTGCCTGCTTCTACAACCGCAGCTGCGCCGCTCAGCAGTTCGGTGAAATAGGTGCCATCGGCAATCGCAGCGTGCGCAACCGGCAGCCTTCCCGCCGGGCGCTCTGCCTGCCCACGGTAACCAACCACAACTATCACTTCCTCGTTAGTATCGCGCTGAAATGCCAGGGTGTCGTCATCGGTATACAGCAGCTGGAAGCCGCCAATTGCCAGCGCTGCCGATGTGCGGCGCAGCGCGATAATTTGCTGGTAGAACGCCAGCAGGTCGTGATTCCACGCAGCTTCATCCCATGGCATTGTGCAGCGGGTACTGGTTGCGTCGCGGCCCTCTAGCCCAATCTCGTCGCCATACAGCACGCAGGGAATGCCAGGGTACGTGAATTGGAGCACCGCTGCTAGCCGGTGCAGGCGGTCGTTCCCGCCGACCATGCTGCGAATGCGCGCGGTGTCGTGGCTGTCGATCAGGGCAAACTGTTGGAGCGCAATCACCCAGGGAATTGGCGCGCGAAACGCCTGCCAAGCCTGCGTCAATCCCTCCGTGCTGAGGCGGGTCGATGGTATAAGCTCTTCCGTGATGCTCGGATGGCGCAGACGCTGCTGGTTGAGCCATTCCCACAACGGCACGGTAAAACCGCGGTAATTCATATTTGCGTCGTACTGGTTGCCTTGCAGTTGCCCACTGGCATCGAAGAAGTTTTCGCTCAGTAGGTAGGCTGCCGGGTTTTCCGCCTTCACTGCCGTGCGGATGCCGTGTGTCACCTCTGCATTCAGGCGGTCGGCGCGGTAATTGCCGAGCATATTCGCAACATCGACGCGCCAGCCGTCGATGCTGTAGGGTGGGCGCAGCCAGCGCCGGAAGATGCTGTTGGGGCCAGCGTACATATATTCGCGTAGCGCCTGGCTATTGTAATTTAGCTTGGGCAACGTGTGTACGCCCAGCCACGAGACATATTCGGGGTGTGCGGTGAAGATGAAGTGGTCGCTTTGGTCGCTGTGTGGGTTGGCGAGCGCGGCCTGGAACCAGGGATGATTTGCGCCGCAGTGATTGGGCACAATATCAAGCATCAGCCGCATGTCCCGCGCGCTGAGCGCCTGCCGTAGTTCGGCTAGCGCCTGGTTTCCGCCGAAATGCGGGTCTACCTGCTCGAAATCGGCGACATCGTACTTGTGTACGCTCGGCGCGGTGAAAATTGGGTTGAGGTACAGCGCATTGATGCCCAGCGCTTGCAGGTAGGGCAGGCGCTGGGTAATACCGGGCAGGTCGCCGCCGTAAAATTCGTAGCTAGGATGAATGTGGCCCGGCGGCTCGTGCCATTCCCGTGCCTCAACCACATGGTCGGCATAGGCTGGCGCGCCGGTGCGCGGGTTGGTGCCGGGGTCGCCGTCGGCAAAGCGGTCGGGGAAGATCTGGTAGAACACGCTCTGGGTTGCCCAATGTGGCGCGCTATAGTCGGCGATGAGCCGGAAGTCGTCATAATCGGTTGGCTGGAAGGCGTGCAGTCCGGTTCCGTTATAGCTCCACATACCTTGCGGCGTCACCAGCACAAAGCGATAGTTCACCAGTGGCATGGTTACTTCTAGCTGCACGCTATACCAATGGCAGGCTGTTTCCTGCGCTGCCAGGGTAAGCCGCGTGAAATGTTGCTCGCCATCGGGCACGGTGCGCATCAGGATGGCGCGGATCGGCGCTGCAGGGGCGGCGCGTACCCGCAATGTTACCACCTCGCTCAGGCGCGGGTATGGATTCGACACATAGCGTGCCGAGCCGTCGTGATGGACACTATGCAGTAGGTCGGGAGGTGGTGTCATGTTAAATCACTCAGAGCGTATAGCCGTTGGCAGTTACCTGCTCAGCGTGAAGATATAGCCAGTTTGTGGTGTCAGGCTGGGGAACGGGGCGTAGGCGCTAATGCTGCCGTCAGCGCCCACCGTCAGCGCTGCGCCTGGCGTATCGCCCAAGAGCGGTGTCGCCGTGTATGTACCTGCTGCCAGGTCGCTCTTGTCGAGCGTGAGCGTCGCACCATTCACGGCTTCCTTGCCGAAATTCAGCACTACGAGCACTGTTTCACCTTCGGTCTGGCGCAGAAACGCCGACAGCGCTACGCTGCTTGATTTGAAGGCGGTAAAGCTGCCCTGTGCCAGTGCTGGATGCTCGGTGTGCAGATGAATCAGGGCGCGGTAGTAGTTGAGCAGCGATGCCGGGTCGGCTTCCTGTGTTGCAACATTGATATCTTTATAGTTTTTTTGCAGTGCTTCCCAGGGTGTGCCACTGGTGAAGCCGCCAGTGGTCTCGTCAGCAGCCCACTGCATCGGGTTGCGAATTTGCTCGTCGGGCTTGGCCCCGGTCATGCCAATTTCTTCGCCATAGTACACAAACGGTAGGCCAGGCAAGGTGAGCAGTGCGGCGGCGGCAATCTTAGCCTTCCCGATCTTGCCGCCCAGCACCGTCATCGCGCGGTTCTGATCGTGGTTGGTGAGGAAGGGCGCCCAGCGCTGGAAAGGAATCTGCGCATAATTATTTGCAATCGTAATGGTGAAATCTATTCCCTGCCCGGTGTTGGCCGCGCTCAAGATTCTGTCGCCAGCCTCGAAGGCGAAATATGCATCAAGCTGATCGGGGTAGTAGGGTTGCAGCGCCTGTGGGCTTGCGCCGAAAATTTCGCCTACGGTAAACGTGCCAGGCTTGGTTTTTTCCAGAAAGGTGCGATAGTCGCGCAGCCAGGCATGTGTTTCCAGCGTGTTTTCCTGTACGGTGCCGTCTTCGATCAGGTGTTTAATTGCATCGAGCCGGAAGCCGTCTGCTCCCATGTCATTCAGCCAGAAGGCGCTGATTTTATATGCTTCGGCTGTCACCGCCGGGTTGCGATAGTTCAAATCGGGCTGGGTTGGTGAGAAGATTCCGTAGTAGTACTCATTCCGCGCCGACGACTGCTGCCACGGATCGCCGCCCCAGGGATTGCTATAGCCAGGCTTGTCCTTCGACCATAGGTACCAATCGCGGTAGGGCGAGTTCGGGTCTTTCGACGCTGCAATAAACCATGGGTGCTGGTTGGAGGTGTGGTTCAACACCAGATCGAGCATGATCGAAATGCCGCGCTTGTGTGCCGCGCTGATCAGCTTTTTGAAATCATCGTTGGTGCCATATTCCGGGTTCACCGTATAGAAGTCGGTGGCGTCGTAGCCATGGTAGCTGGGCGAGGCCATAATTGGCATTAGCCAGATGCAGGTTGCGCCCAGGTCGGTCTGGGATTGGGGGTTGCCATCGTTGATGTAATCGAGCTTCTGGATGATACCCTCTAAGTCGCCAATGCCATCGCCGTTGCTATCGTAGAACGAGCGCACGAAAATCTCGTAACATACGGCATTATCCCACCAGCCCGCCTGCAGCGGGAAGGGTGCGGCGGTTGGCGCGGCGGTGATGGTGGGTGCCTGGGTAGGTAGATTGCGGGTGGGCGTTGCCGCTGGCACGGCGGTAGCCGGGCTGGTTGCGGTGGCCCCTACGGTTGGGGCGGCAGGTGCGTCTGTTGCTACAGCGGCTGGCGCAGCAGGCAAAGTAGTTGCCGCTGGCGATTGGGCCGTGCGGCTACAGGCGGCGATGATGAACATACACAATGCCAAGCTTGCCAGGTGGCGCAGGGTTCGAAGTAACATATATTGTTCCTATTGATGGTATGAATGCAGGGGCGAGCAGTGCGCAGCGACCTGCCACTTTTCTTTTCTCGTGCGGTGTTCAGAGTAGATACGGAAGCAAACGAACGTGGTATTTAGAGCATATCTCGGTGCTCATCGACGGCCAGCCGCTCGCGCCCATAAAGCCGGGTAAGCTGTCCTAGCCGCTGCGCCAGTGCATTGTCGAGCTGCGCGGGCTGCAAGCGCCAGCCCCAGTTGCCCATTGAGCGGCCCGGCATATTCATGCGCGCTTCGGTGCCCAGGCTTAGCACATCCTGTACTGGAATGAGCACCGTATCGGCGGGCGATAGCAGCACCGCGCGAATGAATGCCCATGCAATATCGTCGTCTTGAATATCGAGGTATTGTTGCACATGCGCACGGGTATGCTCATCGATTGAGCGCCACCAGCCAACCGTGGTATCGTTATCGTGTGTGCCAGTGTACACCACCAGATTGCGCTGGTAGTTATGTGGCAGGTAAATATTGGCTGCGTCGCCGCCCCAGGCGAACTGTAATACGGCCATACCTGGAAAGCCCTGCCCTACACGCAGCGCTTCGACATCGGCAGTAATCAGGCCAAGGTCTTCGGCAATAATCGGAAATTCGCCAAGCTGTTGGCGTACTGCTTCAAATAAGGCCGCGCCTGGTGCAGGCACCCAGCGGCCATTCATTGCCGTCTCTTCGTCGGCAGGTACTTCCCAATAGGCCGCAAAGCCGCGAAAATGGTCAATCCGCACAATGTCGACCAGCGCCAGCGTCATACGGAAGCGCTCGACCCACCAGTCGAAGTTGCGCTGTGCCAGCGTTTCCCAGCGATACAGTGGATTGCCCCAGCGCTGCCCGGTTGGGCTAAAGTAATCGGGCGGTACGCCAGCTATCACCGTCGGGTTGCCCTGCGCATCGAGGTAGAACAGCTCAGGGTTGGCCCACACATCGGCGCTATCGTGCGCCACAAAGATGGGGATGTCGCCAATGATTTGAATATCGCGCCCATTGGCGTAACGCTTCAGATCAGCCCACTGGGTGAAAAACTTCCATTGAAGGAACTGCTGAAACCGCACTTTTTCGCCGAGTTTAGCGCGCCATTCGGCCAGTGCGGCCGGCTGTCGCTGCGCTAGCGCTGGCTCCCATTGCGGCCAGGGAGCGCCTCCATGGGCCTCTTTTGCCGCCGCAAATAGCGCGTAGGTATCGAGCCAGGCAGCCTGTGCATGGCAGAAAGCCTCGAACAGTGCGCGCTGTGCAGCATCCGTATTGACAACAAATCGGGCAAAAGCGCTTTGCAGCACGCCCATCTTCCAATCAATCACCGGGCCGAAATCGATATGATCGTTTGGGAAGCTAGGTACGGTATCAAGTGCTGCCTGGTCAATCAACCCTTCACGTACTAGCCGCTCAAGTGAAATGAGCATGGCATTCCCGGCGAGCGCCGAAAGGCTGGCATATGGTGAGTCGCCGTAGCCGGTGGGGCCGAGCGGCATCACCTGCCAGCGGCGCTGCTTGGCCGCAGCCAACCAATCAACGAAGCGATAGGCTGGATCGCCCAGATCGCCAATGCCATTGGAACCTGGCAGTGAGGTGGGATGCAGCAAAATTCCGCTTGCCCGGCGGTCATACATTGTCTATCTCCCATGGAGCTGTAAGGAAGTGTACCGAGGTGCCTATATATAAACCAGCGACCACCGACATGCCACATGCTTTCATACGTGGTTGTCGGTGGTCATTTATTGTATCGCTATAAAAGTGGACTACCTCTTTAATGCACCCTTGGCCAAACCTTCAATGAGGCAGCGCTGTGCCAGAAAGAACATGCCCATACTTGAGATCAACCGTAGCACGGCAGCTGCACAGCATTGGGTTCAGTTCGGATTGAACTGGGTTGAAAAGAGCCGTACACTCACGCAAAGTTGGTACAGCTTCGCGCCCAAAAGACATTGTGGTAACGATATATTCGTTAATAGATGCCAATGAACCCGAAAATACACTGTACTACCAGCATTAGCTACAATAACGGGAAAAGAATACGCCAGCAAGTTTGCCATTTGGCCCGCCTATGGCGGTGGCTTCATCAAGCTCTTTCCCGATGCTATCTATGAAATTCTTCATGAACCACGCTGAGCGCGCGCGCCCAAGCCAAACAGCAAGATACGGCAACCATAGCGCCATCCGGCGAAATTCGGTGTGAAAGCCGCATAGCCAGCGAACGTCGCTAACAGCACCGATATAGCTGCACTCGCACCGCCAAAAGCGACTTATCCCTTCACGCCACCCACCGTTAGCCCACCAACGATGTACTTTTGTAGCGCAAGGTATACCACTGCCACTGGCAGCGCAATGATCAGCGCCATAGCTGTAAACCGCGACCAAGGCGTCTGCCCGGCATACTGGCCGACCATATTGTACAACGCCATCGAAAGCGTGAAGTTCTTTGGTTCGGTCAAGAATTGCCACGACAGGTAGAATTCAGTCCAGCCGCCGAGGAACACCAGGAATGCAGTTACTGCCAGCACGGGTGTTGCTAGTGGCAGCACAATGCGCAGAAATGTCTGGTTACGCGTTGCACCGTCGATCGTCGCAGCTTCCTCAAGTTCCTTGGGAATAGTGTCAAGGTAGCCCTTCAAGTTCCAGATCGCAAACGGCAGCGCACCCGATGTCATCGCAAGCCCCACCCCAAACAGCGAGTTGCGCAGGTTGAAGCCACCAATCACAATGCGGTTCAGCAACACAAACAGCGGCGCAATGCCCGCCACTGCTGGCAGCATCAGCACACCGAGCACTCCCAGCATAAGCTGTGCACGGCCAGGGAATTTGAGCCGTGAGAAGGCATAGGCCGCGCTAACGGCAATTGCCAGCGCAAACACGGTTACGCCGCCCGCGAGTAAGATGGTGTTCAAGGCCAGGCGCGCGAACGACACTGGATTAGTGGTTGGTTGGGTCAACACAGCACGGTAGGCGTCAAGCGTTGCGCCTTCGGGCAGTAGTGAAGTTGGGCGGTTGAGTGTGCTCGGGTCAATTGAGCGGGAAACCACCCAGGCAATTGGGTATAACACTGTGAAAGCTAGGAACAGACAGATCAGTTGCAGCAAAATCTGGGTTCCCAACGTCAGCGGTCGGCCCGAAGAAGTGCCGCGTGCCCGCCTACCAATGCTGGAAACGCGAGTGTTAGCTGTTGCCATGGCTCATCCTCTCTCAATACTCGAGTAACTGTAGCAGCGGCTTATTCGGCATAGTTTGCTGTGGCTTTGGCAAGCCGATTCGTAATGAGCGTCAGGATTAGCAGAATAAAGAACACATACACGGCAAAGGCCGAGGCAATGCCATACAGCTTTTGCTCATTCACCAAACGGTACGCCCATGTAACCAGTAGTTCAGTGCGGTGATCGGGGCCGCCACCCGACAGAAAGTACGAAAGATGGAAGAGGTTAAAGGTTGTAATAAAGCCAAAGATTGCAAATGGCAGCATCGCTGGCCGTAGCATCGGCACAGTTACATTCAGGAATTGCTGGACGCGCGTGGCACCATCGATCTCGGCAGCTTCATAGAGCTCTTTGGGAATGCTCTGGAGCGCGCCGGTAGCAACCACTGCGTTTAGTGGCCAGCCCAGCCAGATATTCGTCACGAGCATCGCATAGTACGAAAGAGGTAGGGGGATCCAGGAAATTGGCAGGTCAAATGAGTCAAGCCAGCGAATATGCACTGGTGCGCCGCCAAACCAGCCTGCGATGGTCGAGAGCAAGCTGTTGATCGGCCCGTAGTCGGCATCCCACATGTTCTTCCACACGGTCGCAATAATCAGTGCTGGAATGACGACGGGCAGCACATAAATTGCCCGATAAATGCGCTTGAACCAGAGCCCCTCAACGTTCAGGAGCACAGCAACTAGCACCCCCAGCACCACGTGGAGAACCACATTCGACGTGGCCCACCACAGATCGAATGCTAAGGTGCCCCAGAAATCAAAGCCCGTGAAGGGCATGTCATTTTTTAAAATTCTGAGGTAGTTATCGAAGCCGACAAAGTTGGGCGGTGGCGAGTTTACACGTAAGTTTTTTAGCCCAAAGTCGGTGAACGACATATATATCTGATACAACAGAGGATAAAAAGTGATGATGCCCATCACCAGTAGCGCTGGCAGTAGGTATAAATATGCGGTTCGAGTGTCTTCCGCAGTCTTTCGCGACGATCTACGCATAGTCGCTGGCGTGTTCGACTGTACGTTCGTTGTAGCCATGAGGCGCTCCTTGGTCAGCAATCGGCGATTTGTTTGCGGTGGCGCAAGCCGTTTGTTGCTTGTGCGAATGCTGGGTCACAGGGCTGCGTTGAAATCGGGACCGACTTTCCGCGAGCTGCGAAAAGCCGATCCCAGAGAGGTACGATCGCAAGCCGTAGCTTACTTGCCGTTGGCCTTATCCATCGCTGCGCATGTATCCTTCGAAACCTGCGCCGGGTCCTGGCCCTTCTCAATGATGTTGTTTACCGCGTCGCCGAACGGGCTCCAGAAGTTATCCAGCTCTTTGGCCTGTGGGCGCGGGTAGCCGGTAGCAGCTGCATCCGCAAAGCCCTTGGTCACCGGGTCGGCGATCTTGATGGTCTTGTTGGCGGGCACGTGGCCGGCCTGATCGACATAGACCTTCTCGGAGGCTGGGCTGGTCAGGTACAGCGCTAGCGCCACCGCGCCGTCGATGTTCTTGCTATTGACATTGACATAGAAACCATCGGTACCTGTGAGTGGGCCCGCCGGGCCCTTCGGGCCAGCCGGCACTGGTGCTACTGCAACCTTGTCGCCCAGGCTCTTTTTGTAGTCGCCAGTTGCCCATGGGCCGTTGATGATCGCATCGACTTGGCCCGTCTGGAAGGCGTCGTTTGCTTTCCCACCATCGGTATAGAACTGCGCACCAGCGTCCTTGAGCTGCTTCAGGTAGGCCATCGCCTCGCCGAAGGCTGGATCGAGCGCGCACTTGCCGCTGTCATCGACGATCTTGCCGCCAAAGCCGACGAAGAAAGGAACATTGTGGTAGGCGTTCTGGTTGATAGCCAGCTTCATGCCACCCTTGACTGCAGCCAACAGCTCGTCAGTGGTCTTTGGCGCGGCCTTTACTTTGTCGCTATTGTAGAACAGCGCGACAGCCTTCAGTGATTCGGGCACGCAGTAGAGCTTGCCGTCAACCTTGCAGCCCTCAACCGCAACAGGCAGTAGGTTATCGAGGTGCCCCGCCATCTTGTCGTCAATTGGCGCGAGCAGATCGGCACGTACTTGCTTGCCCAGGCTATCGTTCGGGGCGATGTACATGTCAGGGCCGCCGCCCGCTGCTGCCTCAGTTTCGAACTTGTTGAATACCTGATCGAAGGGAACTTCGAGCACCGTGATCTTGGCGTCGGGGTTATCCTTCTTGGCATTTTCGATCAGGGCATTAACTGCCGCTTCTTCAGCGCTACCAGCACCGTAGGCGTGCCACAGGGTCACTTCGCCAGTCACCTTCGGGCCAGCCATGGCACCGCCAGTCGATGGGGCAGCCGTAGGCTCAGCCATTGCAGCAGTCGGTGCAACCGGGGCTGCGGTGGGCGCTTCGGCCACCGGGGCTGCAGTAGCAGCCGGGGCTGCGGTAGCAGCGGCAGGCGCTGTTGTGGGCGTTGCAGCGGTGCCACCACAGGCGGCCAGCAGGGCTACAAGGCCAATAATCGCGAGTAACTTGAGCATCCGTTGCATACGAGTGTGCTCCTTTATTTTGGCATCTGTTCAATTTAGCTGCGAATACACCATAACTGAAAAGCAGCGAAGCATATATATACGCTCCGCGGTTATCTCATGCGGCGTCCACCTCCTTTCCAAGGCAAACTGGCAGGTTCGAATAAATGACTTGAGTGCGTACTCGCGTACTATTGATCGGCCGCGATAATGAATTGAGCGTCAGCACTACCTGCTTATGCTGATTTTGCCTGTGCGGCCTGGTAGAAATCGAGTTAGTAAGCCAGGAATATTGTGTGTGCCCTATTGTACCACAAAATAAATTGTTACTAAACAGTTTTAGTCGTTTTTTTGGTGCATATAAACAGGCTTTGTTCTTAGCTAAGGCGCGGCCATTCTGGAATTTATGGCGCTTCGACCTCCAATGTGCCTTACTTATCAGGTGAGCCATTTTGCTCGCCCGCCGTGTGCCTGCGGCAGCGTGCCCCTTAGCTTCTTGCTGGTGTTACAGGATACGCAAACAATCGCCAGGGAAGTGGAGGATTGGCCTGATTGAACGAAAGCGCTGCATGTACTAGAGTAAAAAGCAGCCGTACTGAGCCACATGATATTGTGCTAGGGGACTCGTATGCTGCGAGGTTCCTGTCGAAGGCTCGCTGCTATAATTGTGTGCTTTTGTCTTGTGATTATAAACCACTATGCTGAAAAAATCGAATAGCTCGATTGAGATCAATCGAGCTATTCGAACGTCCTGCCTTCCTGTTGCAGGTCAGCGGTTAGCGCTCCAGATGATAGGGTACGCTGATTACCACAATATTCTTGCGGAAGTGAAGGGCAGCCTTAATTGCCAAAGCCGTCTGATTGTGCAGCAGGTGTTGCCACCACTTCGAGGGAATAAACTCGGGCAAAATAACCGACAGCACATCATCGTCGTACTCTGCGTCGACCTGATCGATATAGCGCAAGATCGGGCGCACCAGGCTGCGGTAGGGCGATTCGAGAATTTTCAATGGAATACCGCTGCCCCAATGCTCCCATTTTGTCTTGATCGTATTGGTTTGCTCTGCGTCGAGATCGACAAACAGCGCGGTGGTATTATCGGGCGCGAGCGAGCGCGCAAACTCAAGCGCCGGGATGACGCCACGGTGTACTCCCGACACAAGTACCAGCGCGGTGTGTCGGCGGACTGCCTGCACGCTGCCCATTTTCTCAAGCGATAATTGGCGCGCTACGTCGCCATAGTGGGCATAAATTGCGCGGAAGATCAGCACTAATATAGGAGTAAGCAATAGCACCGCCCAGGCACCCTGGCTGAATTTCGTCATGACGATTACGGCCAAGACAATCGCGGTAAGTACTGCGCCCAGGCCGTTAATCAGGACGCTGGTTTGCCAGCCCGGTTCGCGGGTGCGCCGCCAATGTAGTACCATACCAAACTGCGAGAGCGTAAACGAGATAAATACGCCAATTGCATAGAGCGGCAGCATCGCCTGCTCGCGCGCATTGAAGATGATGACCAGCAAGGCCGCGAACACCCCCAGCGCCAGGATACCATTTGAGAATACCAGGCGATCGCCGCGGCTGGCAAATTGGCGCGGCAAAAACCGATCGCGCGAGAGCAGCGAGGCCAGGCGCGGGAAGTCGGCGTAGCTGGTGTTCGCCGCTAGCACCAGAATGAGTGCGGTAGCGACCTGAATGATAAAGTACACCGGGCCAATGCCAAAAATCTGGCTGGCAATCTGTGAGATGACGCTCTGATCTTCGCGCGGCACCGCACCGTAAAAATGCGCGAGCACACTAATACCTAGGAACATCGTGCCCAGAGTAACAATCATCCACAGCAAGGTGGTTGAGGCGTTTTTCGGTTCGGGCCGATTGAAGGCGGGAACACCGTTCGAAATCGCCTCAACGCCAGTGAGCGCGGTACAGCCCGCCGCGAAGGCGCGCAGCAGCAAAAATACCCCGAGCGGCTCGGCAGCCTGGGCGGCAGTTTCGACCATAGGGGTGGCTGTAACCCAGCCGCCACTTGCGGTGCGGAAGAGGCCAACGCCAATCAGCCCGATCATGCTGGCAATAAAGATATAGGTTGGCACCGAGAAAATGGTGCCGCTTTCCTTCACGCCGCGCAGATTGATGATTGTAATCAGCGCGATACACACCAGCGCGATTTCTACCCGGTAATCGCCAAGCGCTGGGTAGCCCCATGCCGAGGCCAGCGATGTAATGGCAAATACGCCTGACGAAATCGATACCGCCACGGTGAGTACATAATCGATCAGCAGCGACGCCGCAGCAATGAGGCCAGGAATGACGCCGAGATTTTCGTGCGCTACAATATAGGCACCGCCGCCATTGGGGTAGGCATGGATCGTCTGGCGGTATGAAAAGCCCACAATCAGCAGTAATAGCACAATGGCGAGCGATAGCGGAACGACCAACGAAAGTGCCGCAGGCCCGGCCAACACCAGTACAAATAGTATTGCTTCACTGGCGTATGCTACCGACGACAGTGCATCGGAAGAGAAGACCGCCAGTGCAATGCGTTTGCTTAAGCGCTGATGGTGTTGAGCCGCTGTTTCAAGCGGTTGACCAACGAGAAAACGTTTTACTTCAGCCATCATATGTTTCTACCATTCTCACCATACAACCAGAAGCCGGTAGACTCCTCCTGGAGGGTTGTGCGAAAACAGGCCAACAAAAAACGCCGACAGGCAGTCGGCGGTGGTCGGCTGTCGCAAATTGATTGACAACAACGGCATGGTGCAGCTATGCACCAAACGTTCTGTACCTTCGCCCGGCACAAAGCCGAGCAGCTAAGATCATAGCATGTACCAATAGCAACGTCAAGCGTTGTTTGTTTGCAATGTATATAAACTATTGCAAGGTATGTACCGCCATATTCTGTGGCAGAATGTGCCTTGGTGGCCTTCGCAGCGCGGGTGTGCGCATGAAGAACACTTGGCATGTGCGCGGCGGCGTGGTAGCATGTAGGCGATATAGGCGAGGGGTGTAAATGGGCCATACAGAGCACGAACAACAGGCGCAGGTAGCCGTGCCGCAGGCGATCCGCTGTGGTATCCTCACGATCAGTGATACGCGCACACCCACGACAGATAGTAGTGGCAGTACGATACGCACACTGCTTGAAGCGGCGGAGCATACAATCGCCGCCTACGCGATTGCGCCCGATGAGCCAGCTGCGATCGTGGCGCAGGTGCGGGCCTGGGCCGAGCGCTGCCAGGTGATTATCACTAATGGCGGCACTGGCATTACCCGCCGCGATAGCACCTTCGAGGCCATCGACGCGCTGCTCGACAAACGCCTACCCGGGTTTGGCGAGATCTTTCGCATGCTTTCGTACCAGGAAATTGGGCCGGCTGCAATGCTCTCGCGCGCAACTGCCGGGCTATACGGTGCGACCGTGATATTCTGTTTACCCGGTTCGACAGGTGCTGTGCGCCTGGCACTTGAAAAACTGATTATTCCACAGCTGCCGCATCTTGTGTGGGAGACGATCCGCCAATGAAACGTATAATTAACTGGCCGTTTCTAATGCTCATCCGTGCCTATCAGCGGTTTATGCGCCCGGTGTTACCGCCTAGCTGTATCTACACGCCGGGCTGTTCGACGTATATGTACCAGGCGATTGAGAAGTATGGCATCCTGAAAGGCGGCTGGCTCGGCACCAAGCGAATTTTGCGCTGCCACCCCTGGGCGCAGGGCGGCTACGACCCGGTGCCATAGGCGCGGGCAAGCGATTCTCTGGGGGCGGTGTCGCCGCCCCTTGCCCCAGGCAGACCATCGTCTTAACCGACGTTGGTACCCCCACCCCAACTAATCCAGGCGTGTTCAGCCGACGTTGGTAGAACTCTTATGTTGGCAATGCCCCGGCAATCAGCAGCGATAGCCCCGCATAGCCACCAAGCCGAATGTGTAGCTCGCCGCGCTGCGACAGCTCGCCCACAACAGTTGCATTAAGCATATCGGTAACAGGGCCAGGCTGGGCATTCGGAAGTACGATTGTCTCTTCAAGTGGGGTAGGCCCAAAATTGAGCGCTGTTACCTGGGTGCCGCGCGCGTCGGGCAGCTCATGCACCATCACCAGCAACCCGGGGTTTGTAACTTCGGGTACCAGCACTTGCTTACTGGCATAGATGCCATACGCCTGGCGCACGGCTAGCAAACGTCGCAGCTGGCTGGCGAACGAGCCGGGCTGTTTTAGCTGCTCGTCGACTGGGCCGTATAAGGTGGTAGCTCTGGGTAAACCCGCCTGCGAGGTAGCTGCGTCGGGGTTCACATTCACCAGATCGTATGCGCCGCGCTCAATCCAGCGCGTGTCGCCGTCGGTCATCAACGCTGCAACGGTCGCCGGTGGCAGCGGTAGTGCTCCAACCAGATCCCAGCCAGAAAGCGCAAATACGCCCGGTTGGAAGGCATTGTACATCACCAGCAGCAGGTGAACGCGCTGAATTTCAGCTTTCTGCTGCTCGGTTAGCTGCGTTATATCCCGAATTCCCAGCGCCGCTGTAATGACACTTACGGTAGTGCAGGCCACGCCGTTCGTTACGAAGCGCAGATTATAGGGCGCGTTTTCCCCGGAAAGCTTCTCATATATCGTGGCGCGCAGGTGTTCGCGCAATGCCTCGCCCGACCAGCTCTGCCCGCCATAGGTGTAGGTATCGTGGGCGTGGAGTGTCCAGAAATGCACCAGCTCAAGCGTTAGCTCATCGTGATTTTGCAGCGCGTGAATCAGCGATGCCGGGTCGATGCCATATTCGCGCATGGTTTTCAGCATCAGGCGCAGGAATTCGGTGTTGCCCGTGAGCAGCGCGTGATGGTATGCCGGGCGGGTAATAAAATCGTATGAGAGGTCGGCACCGCCTTGCGACATGGCGGCAATATCATCAACGGTCAGGTTCAGCTCCTGGAAGGAAAAGCCGTTAGCTTTGCGCACCATGCCCGCAATCAGGCGGTTGCCCACGACTGAGAGTGGGTGCCCTTCCGACCAGGCGGGGCCTTGTGGACGGCGCTCGACGCCGAGGAAGCCATTTGCATCGAGGCGCAAAATGCGCGCTCCGAGCGTATCGAGCGAATGTAGGGCGTCGCCAATGATCATCTGCTGCGCGGCAAATGTTGGGTCGAGCCAGTTGAGCGAGGGCTGGCCTTCCTTGAAATAGTGCAGATAAACCCAGCGCCGCGCTACTCCATCGACGCCCACAATCACGTCGGTTGCGCTCCAGTCGGTTTCCTTCACCCCCGGTTCAAAGAAAATTACCCGACGCAGCTGGCCCACAATATAGCCTTTATCGCGCAGCAGATCGACGGTGGCGGGCGCAAGGTTCACCGCCTCGCGCCCAGCGGGCACGTCGGGCAGCAGCGGCCAGTCTTGTGGTGCGATTTCGACCATATGATAGATGCCGGGGTAATCTTCGTAGTGCAGGGTTGCCAGGTGAAAATCGGCACCTTTGCCAGTGTGGGCTGGAACAATATCATCGATGATGACGGCGTGGTGAGCTGCCGCCACCTGGCTCATCGTTACAAACTCTTCCTGCGTGCCAAATGCCGGGTCGATGGCGAAGCTGATCCGGTCGAAACTGCCATCGATGGTTGGGGTTACCTCGCGCCCGCGCAGGCCGCCAGCCAGCTTCATTGGCCCGGTATGCAAGCCCTGAATGCCAATTGCTGAAAGCGCCTGCCACAGCTGGTCGTCGCCGAGCGTGCGCAGCACCGATTCGTTTTCGCGGGTGATAATTGCCGCCGGGTAGGCGGTGAACCAGGCCGAGGCGAGCCTGGAGGCGTCACGCGGCTGAGTTTCGGCATAGGGTCGCTGCCACATGCGCCCCTGCCCAGCATAGTTGGTGGCGAATTGCTTGGCATTGGAGAGCATCGATTGCTCAACCAGCCAGCGAATATATTTGGCATCGGGTTGTGTCATAGGTGTATCGCTTTTCAGAGGGTGGCTACATAGGCGCATTATAGCACTACCTATTTGCTGGCTGGTTTGCGTGCAACGGGCTTGCGCTTGGGCACGCTTTCGCCTGTGTCAGCAAGGAAACCCCACGCTACAACAGCAAGCCAAACAGCGATAGCTCAATTGGAACAAATTTGCCATTTCGTCGTCATATGGGCATATCCTGGTCAATGACCTATCGTGCCAACGTTGCGAGGAGGGGGCTATGCGCCGAATTGTGCTGCTAATCGGGCTGCCACTGCTGGCAGTCGTGTTGCTACTTGCGCTTGTATTGCCTATATGGGTGACGCGCTCGCAGCCAAGCCCGGCCGGGCCAGGTACGCATGTTACTCAGGTTGATAGCACAAATTACCCGGATGTGACGCTGTATCTGAGCGTTACGGATGCGAGCGGTACCCCGGTGAATGGCCTTAGTGCCAGCGATTTCGATGTTACTGAGGATGGACAGCCGGTGACGGTCGGGGCGTTTGCTGGCGGGAGTGCGGTTGCCAGTGCGTTAGTGATCGACCGCTCAGGCAGCATGGCCGAGAGCGACAAGATCGATGGCGCGCGCGCGGCAGCGCAGGCGTTTGTTGAGCAGATGCGCCCCGAAGATCGCACGACGCTGATCGCCTTCGACTCAGAAACGGAAACACTCGCGCCATTCACCGCGAACCAGCGCGACCTGACCAGCGCCATCCGGCGATTGCACCCAGCAAACGGCACGGCGCTGTACGATAGCTTGATGTCCGGGGTCGATGCGCTAGCGAATGCAGGCGGGCGGCGCGCGCTGCTGCTGCTCACCGACGGCGTCGATTGTCGTGAATCGCAAATCTGCGATGTAGCGTATGGCAGCCAGCATTCGCTCGATGAGGCGATTGCCTATGCCAACGCGCATGCGCAGCCAGTTTATGTCATTGGTTTGGGCGAGCGCGGTGCTGGCGAGCGCGAGGGAATTGACGAAGCGATTCTTCAGCGCATCGCGCAGGAAACCGGCGGCGAATATTTTTATGCTCCAAGCGCCAATGCCCTGGCAACGCTGTATCGCACGCTTTCGGCGGGGATTCAGCAGGAATACCGCCTGACCTACCGCAGCCCACGCCCCTTTTATGATGGTACCCGCCGCGATATTCGCGTGAGTGTTGTCGGCGCGCCTACCGCTCGTGGCGGCTATGTCGAGCGGCACCTGATTAACGTGCATTCCGACCCGCTCGTCGGGTTGCTCTTACTGCTCCCAATTGCGGGCGCGCTGCTGGCTCCTGCGCTGGTGCGCCGTAGGCCGTTGGCAGGCAGCCCGGCGGCGAGTACGCCAGTACCAGCAATGGGCACGACGGTGATGCAGCCGCCGCAGATTGTGGTGCTACCGCCCGATGTGCCACACTGCCCGAGCTGCGATGCGCCCTTGTTACGGGCCGACGCGCGTTTCTGTGCGGCATGTGGCTTGCCACAAGCGGCTAGCCCGGAGCCAGCCCGCCGTTCGTTTTGCGATCAGTGTGGACGACCGGTGCGCGTTGGCGCGAAGTTCTGTGCTAGCTGCGGTTCGTCTGCCTACCGTGGCCCCCATATCACAGGAGTATCGCAATGAGCAAAACACTACAGGTCTATTACACGGCGGTGCTTGGCGCGCTCGGTGGGCTGTTAGGATGGTGGATCATGGGCAGCTTGCCGACGGGGGCGTGGAATGTGTGGCTGGCCTACCCACTGGTGGGGTTAGGGCTAGGGCTGTGTATTGGTGGCTGTGTGGCTGCCACCGATGGCGCGCTGATCAAGCGCAGCCCGGCGCGTGCGCTGCGCGATGGCCTGGCTGGCGGCCTGGTGGGCGGGCTAGCCGGGCTGGCCGGGCTATTGCTGGCCGAACTCGGCTTTTTGGCGATTGGCGGTGGTTTGCTCGGGCGCACGCTGGGATGGATGGCTTTAGGCAGCCTGATTGGTGCCAGCGATCTGCTAGTGCGACGGCAGCTTAACCGCGCGCTATATGGCGCATTGGGCGGGCTGGCCGGCGGATTGCTTGGCGGTGCGCTGTACGAGCTGCTTACCCAGGCATTCCTGGCGCGCAGCGACCGCGCCCAGATTATTGTGGGCGGTGTAGGGCTAGTGGTATTAGGCGCATGTATTGGCGCGCTGATTCCGCTGGCGCGGCAGGTGCTGGCGCGCGGCGAGCTACGGGTGCTGAGTGGTGCGCAGGCCGGGCTGGTGCGCGAAGTGACCGATACTGCGACGATCGGGCGCGACGATGGCTGCGATCTGTATTTACCCGATGGTTCGCTGGCATGGCACCATGCGCTGGTACGCCGCACTGCCCAGGGGTTTGCGCTTGAAGTCGCCCCCGAGGCACCCCATGGTGCGCTGATTGGTGAGCAGCTAGTGCCACCAGGGTCTGGGCTTCCATTACGCGGCGGTGAACAGATTCGGCTGGGCGAAACGGCGCTGGAATTTATTGGCCGTGCGTAACTGCGGCACCGAATTTGCTCTATAATAAAGCCAGCACAACTCAAGCAAGGAGCAACATTCGTGAAGCAGAAGCAGAAGCAGAAGCAGAACAAAAAATCAAATAAAACCAAGCAGCCGAATAACTTTGCTGCTGAGCAAGCTGAGCGCGGCCAGGTAACGGAATCGCCAGCTGCTCAGCAATTTGGTGCTACCGAGCAGCAGACCCAGCCATTAACGCCGCCCACTACCGCGCCAAAAGAAGCGAAGCCGCCCGTAGTGGCACGCAAGCGCTATGCCAAGGCCTCTGATGATATGCTCGACCCTACCGACGAGCTTACCCCCGGCTAAGCACAGAAATTCCGTACCTGTTACCCCTATGTCGCAGTGCGCATAGGGGTTTGTTGTGGGTTGTTCCTGCCTGTGAGCGCTTATGCATCCGTTTGTCGCGCCTCTCAGCGCGTCCGTGGTGAACCGTAGAGCATGGGCTTTCGCCTGCGGCAGCGCACTGTAATCGTAGCGTACCACTCTGCCGCAGGCGAAAACGCCGACCGCGTAACGCGTGTGATTGACAAGAATAACGTGGAATGGTATAATACAATTGAACAGTTGCTCAATTGATATATTGAAATACAGATATTACTTTCGCTCCTTCGCCTCATACCAAACCCAGTATCTACATTATTGTGCGGTGGGAAAGTACTCAAATGGACTTAGTACCACTGGCCTGAACCATAAGGGACACGCGCATGAGTCTGCAAACTATTACCTTATCACGGCCGCTTGTGTTGCCGCAAAGTGCCGATTGTGATTGTTGTGCCCGGCACCTGGCCGAGGTATTACGCGCCCGTGCTGGCGTCGCCGATGTACAGCTCGATGCGATGCAGGTTGTAGTGCAGGCCGATGTCGCGCTGGCTCCTGCCAGCGAGGTCGAGCAGCTAGCCCGCGCCGCCGGGCAGCACATTACGCAGCGCTACGATCACCCGGTGTTCGCGGTAGCGGGCATGGATTGTGCCGACTGCGCGAAGACGTTCGAGCGCGCAATGGCGCGGCTCACCGGCGTGCATTATGCGATTGTCAATTTTGCGGCGGCGCGCCTACGCCTGGAATATGATCGCGAGCAAACCTCGCTCGACGCAATTATTAGCCTGGCGCGCAGCCTCGGTTATAGCCTGCAGCTGCCACAATCGGCAGCTACATCGGGCACGCTGGTGTGCGCGGTAGAAGGCATGTGCTGCGCGGTTGAGGCTGGTACCATCGAGCAGGCGCTGCGCGGTATGCCTGGGGTGCAGCAGGTTGTGGCCGACCCGGCGCTGGCCCGGCTATCGGTGGGCTTCGACGCCCAGGCAGTAGCGGCCACTCAGATCGTCGCCCAGGTTGAGCGCTTGGGCTTTCGGGTGCTTGGTGAAGGTACGCAGCCGCAGGCGCACACGCCGCACGAGCATCAGGAGCACGCTGCAATGTCGCTGGCGCAGTTGCGTGCCTGGCTCACGCGGCGGCCCAAAGATGCGCTGACGCTCGCGTGTGGTGCGCTGATTGCGGTGGCCTGGGCTAGCGAGCTTGTGCATGCACCGGCGGCGCTACCGATTGCGCTGTATGTGCTTGCAACGCTGGTCGGTAGTGTTTTTATTGCCCGCAACGGCTGGGCCACCCTGCGCGCCACCCACACGCTCGATATCAACCTGCTGATGACGATTGCGGCGGTGGGCGCGCTGGTAATTGGCGAATATGGCGAAGGTGCGACGGTCGTCTTTTTGTTTGCGCTGGGCAATGCGCTTGAGGGTTATACCATGGAGCGCGCGCGCCGCTCGATCCGCGCCCTGATGCAGCTGGCCCCGGCCACCGCCCAGGTAGTGCGCAATGGGCAGACCCAAGCCTTGCCGATCGGCGAGGTGCGCGTGGGTGAGACGATCATCGTGCGCCCAGGCGATCGCGTGCCGCTCGACGCGGTGGTGCTGGCCGGGAATAGCGCGCTCAACCAGGCACCGATCACTGGCGAGAGCGTGCCGGTTGCCAAAGCGCCGGGCAATGAGCTATTCGCTGGGAGTATCAATGGCGATGGCGCGCTTGAAGCGCAGGTGACGCGCGCCGCTCAGGATTCGACACTGGCACGCATTATTCACCTGGTGGAAGAAGCACAAGCTCAGAAATCGCGTGCCCAGCGCTTCATTGACGTATTTGCAACATATTACACTCCGGCAGTGATTGCCCTGGCAGTGCTGGTGGCGATACTGCCTCCGCTGCTGGCTGGCGGTATGTGGGGGCTGTGGTTCTACCGCGCGCTGGTGCTGCTGGTGATCGCCTGCCCATGCGCATTGGTGATTTCTACGCCGGTGAGCATTGTGAGTGCGATTAGCGCGGCGGCGCGCGCCGGGGTGCTGTTTAAGGGCGGGGCTGCGCTTGAGGCGGCAGGCGGCCTGCGCGCAATTGCCTTCGACAAAACTGGTACGCTCACCGCCGGGCAGCCGCGTGTCACCGATATCGTACTGGCAGGCGAAGCGCACAGCCAGGCGGTGAACGAGCGAGAGGCGGAGATATTGCGCTTGGCCGCCGCGGTAGAACGCCGTAGCACTCACCCGCTGGCGCGCGCGATTGTGGCCGCCGCCGAGGCGCGCGGGCTGCGTATCCCACCTGCTGAGGCTACGCAAAATGTGCCAGGGCGCGGCGTTTCTGCGCTGGTCGATGGCGTGCTCGTGCAGGTGGGCAACCCGGCGCTGTTTGCCGAAACGCCACCGCCGTCTGCACTGATGGCGCAGCTTCATCGCTTAGAGCAGGACGGGCGCACGGTGATGCTTGTAGCGCAGGGCGGTACCTTGCTTGGCCTGCTTGCCGCTGCCGATGAAGCGCGACCCGCCAGCCGCGCAGCGTTGGCAGCGTTGCGCGCCAAAGGTATTACGCATATCGCAATGCTCACCGGCGACGCTGCCCCTGTGGCTGCACATGTGGGCGCGGCGGTGGGTGTGGATGAAGTGCGTGCCAATTTGCTGCCGGATGAGAAGCTAACGGCGATCGGCGAGCTAGCGGCGCGGTATGGCGCGGTTGCAATGGTTGGCGATGGGGTGAATGATGCGCCCGCGCTGGCCCGCGCCACAGTGGGCATTGCCATGGGCGGTGCGGGCAGCGATACCGCGCTGGAAACCGCCGACGTAACGCTGATGGCCGACGACCTGAGCAAGCTACCATTTACGATCGGCCTTAGCCGGGCCGCGCGCCGTATCATTTTGCAGAACGTAGCGTTTGCGCTGGCGATTAAGGCCGTGTTTCTGGTGGCGACGCTATTAGGTGTGGCAACTCTGTGGATGGCGGTATTCGCCGATACCGGCGCGGCGCTGATAGTGATTGCCAATGGGATGCGCCTGCTGCGCCAGCGGCCATAAGCTGACATGCGTTCTTGGTTTGCCCGCCCCGATTCGCCGATCCCTATCGTCGGTCGCCGGTCGTCGGTCGTTACAACCAGAAAAGGACTTCCGCCGATCTGTGCTAATAGCGCGCGCGGCGGCGGTAGCCACGCCACTGGTCGTGCTGCGCATCGTTGTAGCGCACCTCGAAGCCCAGCCGCCGCAGGTAGTGCTTGCCGCCCGTTACTAGCCAATCGGCGACTGAGTGTGCAGCGCTGCCGGTGATGAACCCGATCAGGAATGACCAGGTATCGCGCGGATGGCGCATAATCGTGCCCAGCACCGCATCGCTCACCACCAGATGGAAGTTTGGCAGCACAATGCCAACCCGCCCCAGCACCCACGCGCTACCAATCAATAGCCCCACAATCATCCAGTAGAAATACAGCAGGCGCAGTAGCGGCGGTATCACCAGCCCATGGCTGAGCAAGCGGCTGCGGTGCGGCACGATCCACATGTATGGGCGCCACAACCAGTAAAAAACACCCCAGCGGTTGTCGATTGCGCTGTCGAGGTCGAGATCGGGTGAGAACATAATGCCCGAGAGCAGGTGCGCCCCTACAACAATCGCGGTCTGGCGTAGTGCCAGCTCGGGGCTGATACCCAATGCGAGGTTTGTGGTGTAGGTAAGCGGGGCAATCGCCACGCCGGTGACAACGGTGATGAGATCGTGGGTGCGTGCGCCGGGCATAGCTGTGCTTTCTGCTGCATGCTTCGCTCGTTGCAGCATAGCACAAACATGCTGTTTGGGCAAACAGCGGCTGGGCAGCGATGAGATAAAGCGCGCTTTGCATGCCGCTTCTGTGCCTGCGCCAGTTTGCTCTTTTCCTCTTCCTGGTGAGGGTTTATACGCGGTGTAACCACCCACCAGGAAGAAGTTACCGAGGGAAGTAAACGCCCAGCGAGGGATTAAGCGCCACTCTTCGCCGCGCGAATACCCCACACGCTTAAGGTGCCCTGAAAATTGCCAATTGCCAGCAAGTGCCCATCGGGCGAGAACGTGAGACGGTGCCCAACGCGGCTATCGGTTGGCGCGGTGAGTCGCAGCTTGCCGTCGGTACTATTCCACAATCGCAGGGTGCCATCTGAGGTGACAGCAGCGACGACCTGCCCATCGGGTGTTGCGGCAACATCGTCGATCTGGTCGTGGCCCGCAGTATCGTCGGGCGCAGCCGTGAGGTGCAGCAGCTCGTTACCCTGAGTGGCGTTCAGCACAACTACCGCATCATAATCGGCAAGCGCAAGGCGGTCGTTTCCGATCCAGCGCAACGCATTGTAGTTCTGCTGGGTTTTGGGCAGCTGCCAGCGAGCGCTGCGCTGAAGCGTAGTGGTATTCCAGATCTCGATCGAATTGTCGGCATCGTTGTGGAGCGCGAGCAACTGCTGGTCGGCGCTGAAGGCTACCCTGGTAACCGGAGTGGTGCGCTCGGCAGTGCGCGCCAGGGTGCCATCGGCATTCCAGTCCAGAAGATTCCCGTTATCGGCAACGGTTACGTGCGGCTGGTCGGGGCGTATGTTCCATCGGCGGGCAGCTGCCAGGGTGCCATCGCTCTGCCATTCCCAGAAGGCGGCGCTGGTGGTCGCGCGCAGCGTGCCGTCGGGGCCAAAGCCCACCTGATGCGCTCGATCATAGGTGACAAGTGTGTGGCGCAGCGTGCCATCGGCAGCATTCCACACGCGCACATCGTTGCCCCCACTTAATAGCAGCGTGCCATCGGCATTCCAGGCAAGTGCTTCGATCGCACCGGGGTGCGCGAGCGTGCGCTGGATCGTGCCATTCGGGTCGATGAGCGCAATCATCCCTGCCGTGCCGACAGCAAGCAGGTTGCCGTCGGGCGAAAACGCCGCCGCTCGTGGGTCGATGACCGGATCCTGCGCGGCCTGTTCTGGCAGCATAACCGAAGCTTTTTCGCTGCCCTGCACCGGGTCATACAAACGAATTCGGCCATTGCCTAACACCACCGCCAGCAGCTGCTGGCTGAATGCCAGGCGATTGACGGTGATCGTGCCCGAGCGCGTTTGAATCGTAGTCTGAAGGGTGCCATCGGCGACATTCCACACGGCAACCTGGCTATTGCTGATGACGCCTGCGATGAAGCGGCCATCGGGCGCGAACGTCGCGTTGTACACGCTATATTCCACATCCGGCGATGTCAGGGTCCGCACAACATGATTGTCGGCTGTGCTGCGCAGCTCAAGCGTGCGGCCATTAGGTGTAGCCAGCAGGGTGCCATCTGGCGATACGGCGCCGCCCGCTCCAGCCGTGCCCGCTGGCAGCGGCTGCCCACTGAGCGGCTGCCAGAGCACAGGCGTGGTGCCAGCGATCATCGTTGCCTGATCGTAGAGTGATGGTGCCGTTACATCTTGCATTGGGCTAGCCGCTGGCGAAGTACCTGCAAGATTCCATGTTGCGTACATGGTTTTGTCGTCACCGTTTTTCGAAAAGGCCGCAATATGCTGGTTATCGAGAAATATGGGGCGCTCAAGATGCACTTCGGGTAGCTCGATGCGCTGAAGCGGTGTTGCATCGTTCAGGTTCCATTGCTGCACGACCTTGTGCAGGGTCGAATTCGCCAGCGAGCTAGCGATTAAGGTTGTACCATCGGGGCCGAAGACGAGCGCCTGCACGCTATTGTTGAATGGGAGGGTTTGCATCAGCGAGCCATCGCTGCGCCATACGCCAATAGCATCGCTATCAAGTGGGGCGGCTACCAGCGCGCCATTGGGCGAAATCGCTACCACGGCGCGGCCTAGCTCATCGTTCTGCGAATGCGCGGTGGTTGTGAGCATCCGCGTCGTTTCGCTGCCATCTGCCGCCGCGATCGCAAGCCCCTGGCTTCCAATCAGGGCAACCGCTGAACCATTCATCGATAGCGCCGCGCCCACGCTATTGAACGTGGCAACTTGCTTGCCATTGCTGGCTTGCCGCAGCCGAATTTGGCTGCCATCGGTGGTAAGAATCAATCCTGCGCCATTCAATGCGTTCTGGCGGAAGGTCAGTACTTCCTCACTATTTTCTGTATTAAATGTGTGGAGTAGTGCGCCATCGCTGACGCGCCAAATTTGAATGCGCGCGCGGTTATTGCTGCTTGCCAGCTGCATTCCATCTTCTGACATAACCAGGCCAGTGAATTCGGTGTCGGATTCTGCCTCGAAGCGGCGGCCTGTGCCATCAGCGTTCCAGATGCGCAGCACGCGATTTATGGCTACTGCCAGGGTTTGCCCATCGGGTGCGAGTACCCAGTGATACCACGGGTGAACCGAAACCGTAAGAAAACGTTCGGTTTTGAGCGTTGTGGCATCGTACACGGTGAAGCCCGACCACATCGAGCCAAGGGCAATATGCCGCCCATCGGGCGAAGCGATCATGCGCACGCCATCGCCCGGCGCAAGCAGCGCCAATTTGGTAAGCTGTGCGGCGTTATCGGGCGTAATTGCGGCGGCGGGCTGCGGCACTGGGGTTCCAGCTAATATGGGTTGTTCCGTGCTGTGCGGTTGGGCCAATGGTGCTGGGCGGGGCCGAATGAATAGTGCCCATACGCCAAGGAGCGCGAATAGGGCGATACCAAGCCATATGATGAGCGGAATGTTGTACCAGCGGCGGAAGAGGTATGATCGCATAAGCTTCCTTGTATTACATCGTTCTAGTGCAATTATACCAATTTTGGCTCTACAAGCCGGGTGAATAGAGCGATTGATTGCTCTGTGGGAACATAGGTAAGGCTTGCTACTGAGGGTGACGCAAACGTCGGCGAAAAAGTTCCCGAAATCAGCAACAATAGCAATACAAGCGGGCTATTTTCTCATTAGCACTTTCGCTTACCCTGGCAATTTCTCTCTTTTCCTGGTCTTTTTTGCGCGTAGCGCAAAAAAGACCAGGAAAAGAGAACGTACCATACTGCCGCACGCACATAAATCGGCAAGTGAAAGTCCTACTAATAAACGTTTATGCGAACGTTTTTTTGCGGGGTTTGCCGAGAATATCTGTGAGTTTGGCAGCGAGTTGAGGGAGCCGACACCAGTTCACCCAATTAGGGGCATGGGGCGGTGCGTCCTGCAATATTGCTGCATATATCACGCCTGCTGCTCGGGCCGCATGGCCGCCGGGGCTACCGCCCCAGACCCCGAGTTTGATGCTGGTTCGTGCTGAACCTCTAGCGCATATGCCGCCGTGGTGCCCACTGCTGGCAGCTGCATCTATCCTTTAACATCACCCACTGCCACAGTGTGCCCGTACAGTGATAGGCACATGTCACGCTTGCTGCTCAGGCCGCAAGGCCGCCGGGGCTACCGCCGCCCCGGCACCCGGCGCTGGGGCTGACGCCCCAGACCCCGAATTTGATGCTGGTTCGTGCTGAACCTCAGGCGTGCATGCCGCCGTGGTGCCCACTGCTGGCAGCTGCCGTGGGAACGGATAGCTGTGCCCCGCTGGCGGGGGCATGACCACGAGCAGCGCATCTGTTGCCAGCGTTCCTTGCGGGAGGGGGCTTGGGGGAACCGGCACCGGTTTCCCCAATCGGGGGCACGGGGGCGACGCGCCCCGTAAAAAAAGAAACCTATCTGCACAACAACGTCAGTTGCTCAGGCCGCAAGGCCGCCGGGGCTACCGCCGCCCCGGCACCCCGCGCTGGGGCTGACGCCCCAGACCCCCAATTTGATGCCTGCTCGCTATCAGCGTTTGATGGGTATGCCCCTGTGGTGCCCACTGCTGGCAGCAACTGAAGGGAGACAGATGTGCGTCAAGCTGGCGGGGCATGGCAACGGGCAGCGCATCTGCTGCCAGCATTCTTTGCGGGAGGGGGCTTGGGGGAACCGGCACCGGTTCCCCCAATCGGGGGCACGGGGGCGACGCGCCCCGCAAAAAAGAAACCTATCTGCACAACAACGCCAGTTGCTCAGGCCGCAAGGCCGCCGGGGCTACCGCCGCCCCGGCACCCCGCGCTGGGGTTTGCACCCCAGCCCCCGAATTTGATGCCTACTCGCTATCAGCGTTTGATGGGTATGCCCCC
>WBZP01001457.1_pt1 | contig 28985 bp, 24 predicted proteins | sample 5204301 | NCBI WGS metagenome assembly WBZP01 (sample SAMN12412401, study PRJNA552823) | activated sludge metagenome | isolation source: activated sludge from nitrification reactor of wastewater treatment plant... | place: USA: Pennsylvania | collected 2017 | reverse complement strand
AGCGGGGCGACGACGGGGCTGGTGGAAACATAGTTCGTCATTCCCGGACGGGTCGGCGCGAACCCGGTTCGCGCTGTACCGGTGCGGCCGGGAATGAACGATCCATCTGGCATACCTGAGGGAATCCCGGGGCCTGCTGCCAAAGGGGTATGGCGCGACTTGAACCGGTGCGGCTAAAGGGATAACCACCCTTCCCGAAAGCCTTTCTCCCTCCTTACCACACTGCTCTCAAAGGACAGATTTCCATGGCGCGCGACAAGATTGCCTTGATTGGCTCCGGTCAGATCGGCGGTACGCTAGCTCACCTCATCGGCCTGAAAGAGCTCGGCGACGTCGTGATGTTCGACATCGCCGAGGGCGTTCCCCAGGGCAAGGCGCTCGATATCGCTCAGTCGTCGCCGGTCGATGGCTTCGACTCGCATCTGGTGGGCGCCAACTCCTACGAGGCGCTCGACAACGCCAAGGTCTGCATCGTGACCGCCGGCGTGCCGCGCAAGCCCGGCATGAGCCGCGACGACCTTCTCTCCATCAACCTGAAGGTCATGGAGCAGGTCGGTGCGGGCATCAAGAAATACGCCCCGGACGCCTTCGTCATCTGCATCACCAACCCGCTGGATGCGATGGTCTGGGCGCTGCAGAAGGCCTCCGGCATGCCGCACAAGAAGGTGGTCGGCATGGCCGGCGTGCTGGACTCGGCGCGGTTCCGTTATTTCCTCGCCGACGAGTTCAACGTCTCGGTCGAGGACGTCACCGCTTTCGTGCTCGGCGGGCACGGCGACACCATGGTGCCGCTGGTGCGCTACTCCACCGTCGCGGGCATTCCGCTGCCCGACCTCGTCAAGATGGGCTGGACCTCGCAGGCGCGCATCGACGAGATCGTCGACCGCACCCGCAATGGCGGCGCCGAGATCGTCAACCTCCTGAAGACCGGTTCGGCTTTCTACGCGCCGGCCGCCTCCGCGATCGCGATGGCCGAGAGCTATCTGAAGGACAAGAAGCGCGTCCTGCCTTGCGCCGCCTACCTCAACGGCGAATACGGCGTGAAGGACATGTATGTCGGCGTGCCCGTGGTGATCGGCTCCAAGGGCGTCGAGCGGGTGGTCGAGATTGAATTGTCCGGCAAGGACCGCGAGGCGTTCGACAAGTCGGTCGGCGCCGTGCAGGGCCTGGTCGACGCCTGCAAGAAGATTGCGCCCGATCTCTTGGGTCGCTGATTGCATTGCGCCCGGGGAGGAGGTCGGCCAATCTGACCTCGCCCCTTGCGGCCGTCTTGGTATATGGTATGCCAGATAGGATGGAGCGTAGCTCCACGAATGAGGGTTTGGGGAGCGGTTTTCGATGAATATCCACGAATATCAAGCCAAGGCGCTCCTGCATGAGTTCGGCGTCCCGATCTCGCGGGGCGTGCCGGTGCTCAAGGCGGCGGATGCCGAGGCGGCGGCCAAGCAGCTTCCAGGCCCGATCTGGGTGGTGAAGAGCCAGATCCACGCCGGCGGCCGGGGCAAGGGCAAATTCAAGGAAGCCAAGGCCGGCGACAAGGGCGGCGTGCGTATCGCCAAGTCCGTCGCCGAGGTGGTCGAATTCGCGGGCCAGATGCTCGGCTCGACCCTGGTGACGGTGCAGACCGGGCCGGCCGGCAAGCAAGTCAACCGCCTCTACATCGAGGATGGCTCGGACATCGACAAGGAGTTCTATCTCTCGATCCTGGTCAACCGCGAAACCAGCGAAGTCTCGTTCGTGGTGTCGACCGAAGGCGGCGTCAACATCGAGGACGTCGCGCACAACACGCCCGAGAAGATCGTGTCCTTTTCGGTGGATCCGGCCACCGGGATCATGGCCCATCACGGCCGCACCGTGGCCAAGGCCCTGAACCTGACCGGAGCTCTCGCCAAGCAGGCGGAGACGCTGGTGGCGCAGCTCTACACGGCTTTCGTCGCCAGGGACCTGGCGATGCTGGAGATCAATCCGCTCGTCGTCACCAAGCAGGGCGAGCTGCGCGTGCTCGATGCCAAGGTTTCGTTCGACGACAACGCGCTGTTCCGTCATCCCGAGGTGGCGGTGGCGCTGCGCGATCTCACCGAGGAAGACGCCAAGGAGATCGAGGCGTCGAAATACGACCTGAATTACGTGACGCTCGACGGCAGCATCGGCTGCATGGTCAACGGCGCCGGGCTCGCCATGGCGACCATGGACATCATCAAGCTCTACGGCATGGAGCCGGCCAACTTCCTCGACGTGGGCGGTGGCGCCAGCAAGGAGAAGGTGGCGGCGGCCTTCAAGATCATCACCGCCGATCCCGCGGTGAAGGGCATCCTCGTCAACATCTTCGGCGGCATCATGAAATGCGACGTGATCGCCGAGGGTGTGGTTGCCGCCGTCAAGGAAGTCGGGCTCAAGGTTCCCTTGGTGGTGCGCCTCGAGGGCACCAACGTGGAGCAGGGCAAGCGCATCATCCGCGAATCCGGCCTCAACGTGTTGCCGGCGGACAATCTCGACGACGCCGCGCAGAAGATCGTGAAGGCGGTCAAGGGAGGCTGACATGGCCGAGGACCGTCTGTCCGCGCCGAAACCGCAGGAAGAGCACCATCGGCTCGCTGCGTTCGCGGGCGAATGGACCGGCGAAGAGGTGGTCTATCCCTCGCGCTGGGACAAGGGCGGTCCGGCCACCGCGCGCGTCAGCGCCCGGATCGATCTCAACGGCTTCTACCTGATCCAGGACACGCGTCAGGAGCGAGAGGGCAAGGAGAGCTTCGCCACCCACGGCGTGTTCACCTACGATCGCGAGGATCGGCTCTACAAATTGTTCTGGTTCGATTCGCTTGGCTATTATCCGCCGGCGCCGGCCTCCGGTGGATGGCAGGGCAAGCGGCTCGTTCTGGTGCGCGGCTCGCTGCGCGGCAACGCCCGTCACATCTACGAAATGATCGACGACGACAGCTACTCCATGAAAATCCAGTATTCGCCTGACGCGGAAGGGTGGGCCGACGTGCTCACCGGCGTTTACCGGCGCGTGCACTAAATCCCACTCCTGATCTCGCGAAAGTCACTCCGACCATGTCCATCCTGATCGACAAGAACACGAAGGTCATCTGCCAGGGCTTCACCGGCAAGAACGGTACGTTCCACTCCGAGGCGGCGATCGCCTACGGCACCAAGATGGTCGGCGGCACGTCGCCGGGGAAGGGCGGCTCGAAGCATCTCAACCTTCCGGTCTTCGATACGGTGGCCGAAGCCCGGCAAAAGACCGGCGCCGATGCCAGCGTGATCTATGTGCCGCCGCCGGGCGCCGCCGATGCGATCTGCGAGGCGATTGATGCCGAAATTCCGCTGATCGTCTGCATCACCGAAGGCATTCCGGTGCTCGACATGGTGCGGGTGAAGCGTTCGCTGTCGGGTTCGAAGTCGCGCCTGATTGGGCCGAACTGCCCCGGCGTGATGACGGCGGGCGAGTGCAAGATCGGCATCATGCCGGCCAACATCTTCAAGCCGGGCTCGGTCGGCATCGTGTCGCGCTCGGGCACGCTGACCTATGAAGCCGTATTCCAGACCACGCAGGAAGGCCTCGGCCAGACCACGGCGGTCGGCATCGGCGGCGATCCGGTCAAGGGCACCGAGTTCATCGACGTGCTGGAGAAGTTCCTGGCCGATCCCAAGACCACCTCGATCATCATGATCGGCGAGATCGGCGGCTCGGCCGAGGAAGACGCCGCGCAGTTCATCAAGGACGAGGCGAAGCGGGGCCGCAAGAAGCCTATGGTCGGCTTCATCGCGGGCGTTACCGCGCCTCCCGGCCGTCGTATGGGCCATGCCGGCGCGATCATTTCCGGCGGCAAGGGCGATGCGGGCTCCAAGACCGCTGCCATGGAGGCTGCCGGTATCAGGGTATCGCCGTCGCCAGCTCGTCTAGGCAAGACCTTGGTCGAAGTACTGCGCGCCTGAGCGTCTGCTCAGGTTCCATCCAAGTTGAAAATCGGGGCTCCGGCACAGCGGCCGGAGCCCTTTTTCGTGGCTGTGGGATGATTCCGCAGCCTCTCGAAAATATGAATTCGAGTTCGTAGTTTGGCTCTTTTGCACGCGAACATTCGGTGCGAATAGGTTAAGTGTTTTTCCAACCCGCCGGTCCGTAACCCGACCGGCCGCCGCGCCGTATTCCATGCGCGAAGTGAAAAAAATCACCAGGACGCCATCATGTCTCGTCAGGACGCGAACGCCGCTTTTGCCCTTTCATCTTTTTTGCAGGGCACCAACGCGGCCTATATCGACGACCTCTATGCCCGCTATGAGCAGGACCAGAATTCCGTCGATCCCGAATGGCGGGAGTTCTTCAAGAGCCTGAAAGACAGCCCAGCCGACGTCCGGAAGAATGCCGAGGGCGCTTCGTGGGGACGCGACCACTGGCCGCTGACGCCGCGCGATGAATTGACCTCTGCGCTCGACGGCAACTGGGCGCAGGTGGAGAAGGCCGTCGGCGTCAAGCTCACGGCCAAAGCCCAAACCAAAGGCTCCGACCTCACCGCCGCCGATCTGCATCAGGCCACCCGCGATTCGGTGCGCGCGCTGATGCTGATCCGCGCTTACCGCATGCGCGGCCATTTCCACGCCAGGCTCGACCCGCTCGGCATCGAGGCGCAGCGCGACCGCGAGGAACTCGACCCGCGCAGCTACGGCTTCGTCGAGGCCGACTACGACCGCAAGATCTTCCTCGATCACGTGCTCGGCCTCGAATACGGCACGCTGCACGAGATCGTCGCGATCTGCGAACGCACCTATTGCCAGACGCTCGGCGTCGAATTCATGCACATCAGCAACGCCGCGCAGAAGTCCTGGATCCAGGAGCGGATCGAAGGTCCGGACAAGGAGATCAGCTTCACGCGCGAAGGCCGTCGCGCCATCCTCAACAAGCTGGTCGAGGCGGAAGGTTTCGAGAAGTTCTGCGACCTCAAATTCACCGGCACCAAGCGCTTCGGTCTCGACGGCGGCGAATCCCTGATTCCGGCGCTGGAGCAGATCATCAAGCGCGGCGGCAATCTCGGCGTGAAGGAGATCGTGCTGGGCATGCCCCACCGCGGGCGACTCAGCGTGCTCACCCAGGTCATGGGCAAGTCGCACCGTGCGCTGTTCCACGAATTCAAGGGCGGCTCGGCCAATCCGGACGCCGTGGAAGGCTCCGGCGACGTAAAATATCACCTTGGTGCGTCGAGCGATCGCGAGTTCGACGGCAACAGGATCCATCTGTCGCTCACCGCCAATCCCTCGCACCTGGAAATCGTCGACCCCGTGGTGCTCGGCAAGGTCCGCGCCAAGCAGGACCAGCACGGCGATCCGCCCGACATGCGCATCTCGGTGATGCCGCTCTTGATGCACGGCGACGCCGCCTTCGCAGGTCAGGGCGTGGTCCCCGAATGTTTTGGCCTGTCCGACCTCAAGGGCTATCGCACCGGCGGTTCGGTGCATTTCATCGTCAACAACCAGATCGGCTTCACCACCTATCCGCGCTATTCGCGCTCATCGCCCTATCCTTCCGACGTCGCCAAGATGATCGATGCGCCGATCTTCCACGTCAACGGCGACGATCCGGAAGCGGTGGTGTTCGCGGCCAAGGTCGCCACCGAATTCCGGCAGAAGTTCCACAAGCCCGTCGTCATCGACATGTGGTGCTATCGCCGCTACGGCCACAATGAGGGCGACGAGCCGGCGTTCACCCAGCCGGTAATGTACAAGCGTATCGCGGCGCATCCCTCCACACTGACCATCTACGCCAAGCGGCTGGTTGCGGAAGGCGTCGTCACCGAGGGCGAGGTGGAGAAACTCAAGGCCGACTGGCGCGCCCGGCTCGATGCCGAATTCGAGGCTGGCTCCAGCTACAAGCCCAACAAGGCCGACTGGCTCGACGGCAAGTGGGCAGGTTTCAAGGTCGCCGACCAGGAAGAAGATGCCCGGCGCGGCATCACCGGCGTCGATATCCCCGTTCTCAAGGATATCGGCCGCAAGATCACCAAGGTGCCGGACGGCTTCCGCGTCCACCGAACCATCCAGCGCTTCCTCGACAACCGCGCCAAGGCGATCGACAGCGGTGTCGGCATCGATTGGGCGACGGGCGAGGCGCTGGCATTCTGCTCGCTGCTCGAGGAAGGCCATCCCGTCCGCCTGTCCGGTCAGGACTGCGAGCGCGGCACCTTCTCGCAGCGTCATTCGGTGTTGATCGACCAGGAGGACGAGAGCCGATACACGCCGTTCAACCATCTCGGATCCGGTCAGGGCCGCTACGAGGTCATCAACTCGCTGCTGTCCGAAGAGGCCGTCCTCGGCTTTGAGTATGGCTACTCGCTCGCCGAGCCCAATGCGCTGGCGTTATGGGAAGCCCAGTTCGGCGACTTCGCCAACGGCGCGCAGGTGTTGTTCGACCAGTTTATCTCCTCCGGCGAGCGCAAATGGCTGCGCATGTCCGGCCTCGTCTGCCTTCTGCCGCACGGCTATGAAGGGCAGGGACCGGAGCACTCGTCGGCGCGGTTGGAGCGTTTCCTGCAGCTTTGCGCCGAAGACAACATGCAGGTGGTCTATCCCACCACGCCGGCCAACTACTTCCACATGCTGCGACGGCAGCTTCATCGCGAAATCCGCAAGCCGCTGATCGTGATGACGCCGAAATCGTTGCTGCGCCACAAGCGCTGCGTCTCACGGCTCGACGAACTGGGCAGGGACACCTCGTTCCACCGTATTCTGTGGGACGACGCGCAGATGCTGCCGAACGAACCGATCAAGCTGAGGCCGGACGGCGAAATGCGTCGCGTGGTCCTCTGTTCCGGCAAGGTCTATTACGATCTCTACGAAGAGCGTGAGAAGCGCGGCATCGATGACATTTACCTGCTGCGCATCGAACAGCTCTATCCGGTGCCGCTGAAGGCGCTGGTGCTGGAACTGACGCGCTTCAAGGGCGCCGAGATCGTCTGGTGCCAGGAGGAGCCGCGCAACATGGGGGCCTGGCACTTCATCGAGCCTTATCTCGAATGGGTGCTCAACCAGATCCATGCAACCCACCGCCGTCCGCGATATGCGGGCCGCGCCGCGTCGGCCGCAACGGCGACCGGCCTGATGTCCAAGCACGTAGCGCAGCTCAAGGCGTTTCTGGATGAGGCACTGAGCTAGGGAATTTCAACCCGCTCCGCATCGCGGGGTACCGCAGTAGAACCCGGCGCCGGGCGCGCGACACGCCCGGCGAACCGGATCATCGTTCAAGGCCATTGAGGAAAACCATGACTGAAATTCGCGTTCCGACGCTCGGCGAATCCGTGACCGAGGCCACCATCGGCCGCTGGTTCAAGAAGGCCGGCGACGCCGTGGCGGTGGACGAGCCGCTGGTCGAACTCGAGACCGACAAGGTCACCATCGAGGTTCCCGCGCCTTCCGCCGGCGTGCTTGGCGAAATCGTCGCCAAGGACGGCGAGACGGTTGCCGTCGGCGCGCTGCTCGGTCAGATCAACGATGGCGCCGCGGGCGCAAAGCCCGTCCCCGCTGCCGCCAAGCCCGCGCCTCCGGCGCCTGCCGCTGCGCCCGCCCCGGCTGCCAAGGCCGCGCCATCGGATGCGCCGCAGGCGCCTTCCGTGCGCAAGCTCTCGGCGGAGACCGGCATCGATGCCTCTACCGTTCCGGGCTCCGGCAAGGACGGTCGCGTCACCAAGGGCGACATGCTGGCGGCGATCGAAAAGGCGGCATCCGCGCCGACCCCGGTCAATCAACCGGCCGCGGCCGTGCAGGTGCGTGCTCCGTCGCCGGCCGACGATGCCGCACGCGAAGAGCGCGTGAAGATGACGCGTCTGCGCCAGACCATCGCGCGGCGCCTGAAGGACGTGCAGAACACGGCTGCGATGCTGACGACCTTCAACGAGGTCGACATGACCAACGTCATGGCCCTGCGTTCGCAGTACAAGGACGTGTTCGAGAAGAAGCACGGCGCCAAGCTCGGCTTCATGGGCTTCTTCACCAAGGCCGTCGTGCAGGCCCTGAAGGACATCCCGGCCGTCAACGCCGAGATCGACGGCACGGACCTTATCTTCAAGAACTACTACCACGTCGGCATCGCGGTCGGCACCGACAAGGGTCTCGTCGTGCCCGTGGTGCGCGACTGCGACCAGAAGTCGATCTCCGACATCGAGAAAGCCATTTCCGATTTCGGCCGCCGCGCCCGCGACGGCCAGCTGAAGATCGACGAGATGCAGGGCGGTACCTTCACCATCACCAATGGCGGCATCTACGGCTCGCTGATGTCGACGCCGATCCTCAACGCGCCGCAGTCCGGCATCCTCGGCATGCACAAGATCCAGGAACGGCCGATGGTGGTCGGCGGCAAGATCGAGGTGCGTCCGATGATGTATCTGGCGCTGTCCTACGATCACCGCGTCATCGACGGCAAGGAAGCCGTGACCTTCCTGGTGCGGGTCAAGGAGAGCCTGGAAGACCCGGCGCGGCTGGTACTCGATCTCTGATCGCAACATCTGAGCGGCTTCCTTCCGGATGGCGGGAGCCGTGTGAACGTCGTTCAAGCGAACATTCGCGGTTGAGGAATCGGAGGCGAACTTGACGGATAAGGTTGTTGTCATCACCGGCGGCAGCCGCGGCATTGGCCGCGCCGCCGCCATTGCCGCGGGCGGGCGGGGCTACCGCGTCGTCATCGGCTATCAGAGCAACAAGGCGGCGGCCGACGAGGTCGTGGCGGAGATCGAGCGCAAGAACGGCAAGGCCATCGCGGTCAAGTGCGACGTCGCCCACGAGAAGGACATCCTCGCGCTGTTCAAGGCCGCCGACGAATTCGGCACGCTGGGCGGCCTGGTCAACAATGCCGGCATCGTCGGCCCCTCCGCGCGGGTCGAGGACATGTCGGCCGAGCGCATCCAGCGCATGATGGCGGTCAACGTCACCGGCAGCATTCTCTGTGCACGCGAAGCGGTGAAGCGGATGTCGACCCGGCGCGGCGGCAAGGGTGGCGTCATCGTCAATCTCTCCTCGGTCGCCTCGCGTCTCGGTGCGCCCAATACCTATGTCGACTATGCCGCCTCGAAGGGCGCGGTCGATTCCTTCACCCTTGGTCTCGGCTACGAGGTCGCCGGTGAAGGCATCCGCGTTGCCGCGATCCGGCCCGGACTGATCGATACCGACATCCATGCCTCGGGCGGCGAGCCCGATCGCGCGCATCGGCTGGCGCCGATGGTGCCGATGAAGCGCGTCGGCACCGCCGAGGAAATCGCCAACGCCATCGTCTGGCTGATCTCGGACGACGCCTCCTACGTGACGTCGGCGATCCTCGACGTCTCGGGCGGGCGCTGATCACTCAATAACCCAGCTACAGGACTTTTCCCTCATGGCTTACGATCTCGTCATCATCGGCACCGGCCCCGGCGGCTATGTCTGCGCGGTGCGCGCGGCGCAGCTCGGCATGAAAGTGGCCGTGGTCGAGAAGAATCCCAGCCTCGGCGGCACCTGCCTCAATGTCGGCTGCATGCCGTCGAAGGCGCTGCTGCACGCTTCCGAAATGTTCGAGGAAGCCGCGCACTCGTTCGCCAAGATGGGCGTCTCCGTTTCCGCGCCAAAGCTCGATTTGCCCGCGATGATGAGTTTCAAGCAGCAGGGCATCGACGGTAACGTCAAGGGCGTCGAGTTCCTGATGAAGAAGAACAAGATCGACGTGCTGGCGGGCAAGGGCAAGATTCTGGGTGCCGGCAAGGTCGAGGTCACCGCCGCCGACGGCAAGGCGCAAGTGGTGGAGACGAAGAACATCGTCATTGCCACCGGTTCCGACATCGCACGGCTGAAGGGCATCGAGATCGACGAGAAGCGCATCGTCTCGTCGACCGGCGCGCTGTCTCTGGACAAGGTGCCGGGCAAGCTCCTGATCATCGGCGCCGGCGTGATCGGGCTCGAACTCGGCTCGGTGTGGCATCGCCTGGGCGCCGAAGTCACCGTGGTCGAATTCCTCGACCGCATCCTTCCGGGCATGGACGGCGAAGTGGCCAAGCAGTTCCAGCGCATCCTCGAAAAGCAGGGCTTCAAGTTCAAGCTCGGCGCCAAGGTCACCGCGGTCGACGGCTCCGGCAAGGTACTCAAGGCGAACGTCGAGCCCGCCGCGGGCGGCGCGTCAGAGGCGATCGAGGCCGACGTCGTGCTCGTCTGTATCGGCCGTGTGCCTTACACTGACGGCCTCGGCTGCAAGGAAGCCGGCGTCGTGCTCGACAACCGCGGCCGCGTTCAGATCGATTCACACTTCGCCACCTCGGTGAAGGGCATCTACGCCATCGGCGACGTCGTGGCGGGGCCGATGCTGGCGCACAAGGCCGAGGACGAAGGCGTGGCCTGCGCGGAAATCCTCGCCGGCCAGGCTGGCCACGTGAATTACGACGTCATTCCCGGTGTCGTGTATACGACGCCGGAAGTGTCCTCCGTCGGCAAGACCGAGGAAGAGCTGAAGCAGGCCGGCATCGCCTATACGTCGGGGAAATTCCCGTTCACCGCCAACGGCCGCTCCAAGGTCAACCAGACCACTGACGGTTTCGTGAAGATTCTCGCAGATGCAAAAACCGATCGTGTGCTCGGCGTCCATATCATCGGCCGCGAAGCGGGCGAAATGATCCACGAAGCCGCTGTTTTGATGGAATTCGGCGGTTCGGCCGAGGATCTGGCGCGTACCTGTCATGCCCACCCGACCCGTTCCGAGGCCGTCAAGGAAGCCGCGCTTGCGGTGGGCAAGCGAGCCATCCATATGTGAACGCAGGCTGGTTTAGGGTAACCTGAGCCGTCGGGATCACTGCATGCTGCGTCGTCTCACTCAGCCGTTCTGGGTCTTGCTTGCGATCATCTTTTTGATCGAGGCATGGCTGTGGGATCATCTCGAGCCTGTCGTCGAGAAGGTCGTCGGCTGGATTCCCCTGCGCGAATTCAAGCATTGGCTTTCCGACCGCATCGATGCGCTATCTCCGGCGATGACGCTGATCGTCTTCGCGGTGCCGGTCGTCCCGCTGTTTCCGCTGAAGCTGTTCGGACTGTGGCTGCTCGCGCATGAGTACTGGCTGGCGGCGATCTTCACCATCGTCTTCGCGAAGTTCGCCGGCCTCGGCATCACCGCCTTCATCTTCGACGTGACGCGCGAGAAGCTGATGGAGATGCGCTGGTTTGCCGCGCTCTACGACTTCATCATGATGCTGCGCGCGAAGGCGCAGGCGCTGGTCGCGCCGATCAAGCAGCGTATCCGCGAGATCCTGCGCGGCGACGGCGAGGGCTGGTCGGCCCGCACCTTGCGCCTGATCGCGAGGTTCCGCCGCAGCGTTCACGAGGCGCGATAGGCCGGTCGTTCCGTTCGGGCTTCATCCTTCGAGACGCACGCTGCCGCGTGCTCCTCAGGATGAGGGGTGAGCTGTGCAAGGCGCCAGACCCTCATGGTGAGGAGCGCGGCAACGCCGCGCATCTCGAACCATGAAGGCCGCTCAATGCAGATGCAACGCGTGCAGCAGATGCGGCCAGAACAGGCCGGCGCTGGTCATCCCGATGCCCAGCAGCATCAGCAGCCCCGAGGCCCAAGCCAGCCAAACCATGCCCGTGATGATGGTGGCCGACGCCAGCACGATGCCGATCTGGAACATAGCGGAAGCATATTCATAGTGATGGTACTTGTCGGTGGCGACGTCGCGCGCGGCCTCGGCGTCCTTGGCCCGCTTGGCGAGCTGTTCCGATCCTTCGCCGGTCTCAGGCTCATTGCGATAGCGCGCCGCGGTCTTCTCCCAGGTGTCGATCTGCTTGGCGAGTGCCGCCTTGGCCGCCTCGTCGGTGGTGGTGCCGAGCGTCAGCTTGCCTTGCTCGGCTGCGGTCTGGATCTGGGTGCGACGGATGCTCTTGGCCTGGAAGAAGGCCCACAGGTTGGACGCCTCGACGTTCTTGGCGATCGATTCGGTCTGCGCACCCTTGCCGAGCATTTCCGACAGCGCGAGGAACAACGCCATGACGGCGATCAGCAAAGCAATGCTCTTGTTGGAGCCGGAAGCGTGTTCGGCATGCTCCGCATGCTCCATGCTCTCATGTGCGCCCATGATTCCCTCCCCGGTATGACGAGCCGGCCAAACGATTGACCGAACAATATGGCTGATGCAAGGGGGCTGGTGGCGTTTTCAAGAGCAGTGGCTGCCGGCTTGCGTGAACAAAGCCCGCCCATAAGAAGAGTCGCCGTCAACCGGATGACGGCGTCGTGTCAGCGTCGCGGATGGGAGCTGCGATAGACTTCCAGCAGGCGTTCGTCGTCGATGCCGGTATAGATCTGCGTCGTCGACAACGAGGCATGGCCGAGCAATTCCTGAATGGCGCGCAGGTCGCCGCCGCGGGACAGCAGATGCGTGGCAAAGGAATGCCGCAGCGCATGCGGGGTCGCGCTGTCGGGCAGGCCGAGCGCGCCGCGCAGCCGTTCCATCGCAAGCTGGATGATGCGCGGGCTCAATGGACCGCCGCGCGCGCCGATGAACATCGGGCCTGACGGCGACAGGCCGTAGGGGCAGATCGCCGCATAGTCCTCGATCAGCTGCAGCACGTTCTGCAGCACCGGCACCATCCGCGTCTTGTTGCCTTTGCCGGTGACGACAAGGACGTCGCCTTCGCCGGGCTTCGGCACGTCGCGCCGCTTCAATCCCAGCGCCTCGGAAATGCGCAGGCCCGAGCCATAGAGCAGCGCCATCACGGCAGCGTCGCGCGCCAGGATCCAGGGATCGCGCTCCTCGCCGGCGCGTTCGTCGGCATCCGCGAGTCGCTTGGCCGCCGCCATCTGGATGGGCTTCGGCAGGCTCTTGCCCACTTTCGGCGCGCGGATCGCCGACAGCGCCCCGACCTTGCCCTTGCCCTCGCGCTCGAGAAAGCGGCCGAACGAGCGCAGCCCCGCGAGCGCCCGCATCAGCGAGCGGCCGGCGATCTCGTCGGACCGCCGCATCGCCATGAAGGCCCTAATGTCGCTGGCCTCGATGGCGGCAAATCCCTTCAGCGTCACTTGCCCGCCGCGGTGTTCGGCGAGGAAGGAGAGGAATTGCCTGAGGTCGCGGGCATAGGCTTCCAGCGTCTTCGGCGAGAGCCGGCGTTCGGCACCGAGATGCTTCTGCCACTGCACGATTTCGCGCGCGATACTGGCGTCGGTGCATTCGAGTGCAAGTTCATCAATGGCCGGGTCGGGTTTCGCCAATTGCGGGAGACCTGCTTCGAGAAATATCCGGGGTATCGACGCCGCGATTCTCCTGATTATATCGCATCTTCTTCCTTACCCCTTCGCTAAGGCCGCTGTTTTCTCCGATGGACACGACGCGTACCAGCCCTTCCACCGCTTCGACGCGTGTCGTCGACGTGCTGGTGCCGGTCGCCCTGAACCAGACCTATTCCTACCGCGTGCCCCGCGGCGTGGAACTGGAGGCGGGCGACGTCGTCGCCGTCCCGCTCGGTCCGCGCGAGGTGATCGGCGTCGTCTGGGCGCAGAACGAAAAGCCTGATCCGCGCCTGCACAATCGTCTGAAGGACGTGGGCGAGAAGCTCGACGTGCCGCCGCTGAAAGCCGAACTGCGTTCGCTGGTCGATTGGGTCGCCAATTACACGCTGTCCGCCCGCGGCATGGTGCTGCGCATGACCTTGCGGATGGGCGACAATCTCGGCCCCGAGCGGGCACGCATGGGTGTGCGTCTGGTGGGAGAACCGCCGCGGCGGATGACGCCGGCGCGGCGCCGCGTCATCGACGTGCTTTCCGACGGCCTGCTGCACGGCAAGTCCGAAGCCGCGCGCGAAGCCGGCGTCTCCACGGGCGTGATCGACGGACTGGTCGACGAAGGCACATTGACGGTCGAGGTGCTGCCGCCTGCGCCGCCGCCACCGCCGCCCGATCCCGACTATGCCCTGCCGGAATTCACCCGCGACCAGCGCAGCGCCGTCGACCAACTGCGGGCGCTCGCCGCCAACGGCACGTTTCACGTCGCGTTGCTCGACGGCGTCACCGGGTCCGGCAAGACCGAGGTCTATTTCGAGGCGATTGCGGAAACCATCCGGCGTAACCGGCAGACGCTGATCCTGATGCCGGAGATTTCGCTGACCGGGCAATTCCTCGATCGCTTCGCGCAGCGCTTCGGCGTCCGTCCGATCGAATGGCATTCCGAGCTCACACCGCGCACCCGCGCGCGCAACTGGGCGGCGATTGCGGCAGGACAGGCGCCGGTCGTGGTCGGCGCGCGTTCGGCGCTGTTCATGCCCTATGCCGATCTCGGCCTCATCGTGGTCGATGAAGAGCACGACCAGGCTTACAAGCAGGACGACGGCGCGCATTACCACGCCCGAGACATGGCGGTGGTGCGCGCCCACATCGCCAGGATTCCCATCATATTGGCCTCGGCCACGCCTTCGGTGGAAAGCGAGGTCAATGCGCGCAAGGGCCGCTACCAGCGCGTTGCGCTGCCTGCGCGCTTCGGCGGCCAGCACATGCCGCATATCCAGGCGATCGACCTGCGCCGGGAACCGCCGCCGCGCGGCCGGTTCATCTCGCCGCGGCTCGCCGAGCAGATGCGGATCGCCGTGGAGCGGCGCGAACAGGCGCTGCTGTTCCTCAATCGCCGCGGCTACGCGCCGCTGACGCTGTGTCGCGCCTGCGGTCATCGCTTTGCCTGCACGATCTGCGACGCCTGGCTGGTCGATCACCGTTTCCGCCAGCGCCTGGTCTGTCACCATTGCGGCTTCTCGATGCCGCGCCCGCATGTCTGCCCGAATTGCGCGGCGGAGGAATCGCTGGTCGCGGTCGGTCCCGGCGTGGAGCGCCTGCAGGAAGAGGCGGCCGCGCTGTTTCCCGATGCGCGGACCATGGTGCTGTCGAGCGACCTCATCACCTCGATCGAGACCATGCGCACCGAGCTCAACGAGATTGCCGAGGGCCGGGTCGACATCATCATCGGCACCCAACTCGTCGCCAAGGGCCACAATTTCCCGCGGCTCAACCTGGTGGGTGTCGTGGATGCCGACCTCGGCCTCAGCAACGGCGATCCGCGCGCCGCCGAGCGGACATTTCAGTTGCTCAACCAGGTGATCGGCCGCGCCGGCCGCGACCAGGGTCGTGGCGTCGGCTATCTGCAGACGCACCAGCCCGAGCATCCCGTGATGAAGGCGTTGGTCGCCAACGATCGCGAGGCCTTCTACGCCAGCGAGATCGAGCAGCGTGAGCGATCGGGCTATCCGCCCTTCGGCAGGCTGGCGAGCCTGATCGTTTCCGCCGGCGACCGGCCCGCCGCCGAGAGCTTCGCCCGCAAGCTCGCCGCGGCCGCGCCGCTCGACGAGCGAATCCAGGTGCTGGGTCCCGCGGAGGCGCCGCTCGCCGTCATCAAGGGCCGCTACCGCTTCCGCCTGCTGGTGAAATCGCTGCGCAACGTCGATCTGTCGGAATATCTGCGCGAATGGCTCGCCGCAGGGCCGAAGACCAAAGGCAATCTCAAGCTCGAAGTGGACGTCGATCCCCAGAGCTTTTTGTGAGGCGCCGCGCCGTCGCCTGATGCAAAAAAGCCCGCCGTCATCTGCGACGGCGGGCTTTCTCGAGCACGCATTCTCAGCGGCTTTTACGCAACGCAACGCTTACCGAATTGGGGGCGGAATCGGAAACGCAGGTTTGACGACCGCGAGGGCTACATGACCTCGGCGGTTACGTGGCCGACGCCCGAGGCGGTCAGGCCGACCGCACGCGCGGCGCCCTTGGAAAGGTCGAGCACGCGCCCCTTGATGAAGGGACCGCGGTCGTTGACGGTGACGACGACACTGCGGCCGCGATGGGTGACGCGCAGCTTGGTGCCGAACGGCAGCGACCGGTGCGCGGCCGTCAGGTCGTTCTCGTTGAACCGTTGGCCCGAGGCCGTCCGGCTGCCGGACTCATTGCCGTAGAACGAGGCGACGCCCGCGAACGTGCCGGCGCCCGAGGGGCGGATGGACGCATTGGCGTCCCTCCAGCTCGAGCTGGCGTGATGGTGCTTCCGCGATTTGGCAGAGGCTTCAGAAAGACCTCCGACCAGAATAGTTGCGGCGATTAGAGCCGTCGCCGAGAGCAACCGGGTTGCCCCCGGTGCCGACTTGTTGGTCTTCAGCATACTATAGTCCCTTGATAGTAATGCCACATTTGTGACAGTGGAACCCCCGTCCCAGTTGCGCTGGTCGGGCGTTTGCTTCCGCAATGAGGCGTGAATTGGGCAGTAAAGCCTGTTCTTGTCAGGCTGAAACATCTTGTTACTTACACGTACTTTTACGGAAAATTCCGTAATACTATTAATTAACCGATTATTAACTAAATCAATACTTACCTATACATAGAATATAAGACTTCATTTACGACGCCAAGACGTCGCCAAGTAAAGCGGCGAGTGCAGTGCGGTAGGGTGGTGAGAAGCTCTTTCCAGCGCGTGTCGTCTCGGGGTGCGGGCTCGTCTAGAACTCGGATGCCGCGCCGGACGTCCCTCGCCGAGGCGGCGATCGATTGGGGCGCGGATCGCGAAGCGCGGAGTATCCGCGGCGTGGAAAAAAGAAGTTGCGGCAAGGTTTCCGATCACGCGCGCGTCATGTTGCACCTGCGCGATTGCCATGCTAGCTAAGCCGCGATTTTAACGATCCCGGCAGAAGCCTTTGCCGGTCGAAAATCGAAGTCCCGATTGAATTCCAAGGACTTGGATCGCTAGGCGCTGCTTTGTGGCGATAGTTTTTCCTTGCGAATTTGACAGCTGAAAGAGCGCGTCTGTGGCTGCAGAAGATCCGTCGGTTTCCGGAGTATCCGGTCGTTACGCAACGGCCCTGTTCGAGTTGGCGCGCGATGAAAAATCCATCGACGCCGTCAGGGCCGATCTCGATAAATTCGATGCCATGCTGGCGGACAGTGCCGACCTCAAGCGCCTCGTCCGCAGTCCGGTATTTACCGCCGATACCCAGATGAAGGCGCTGTCGGCCGTGCTCGACAAGGCCGGCATCTCCGGAACATCGGCGAAGTTCCTCAAGGTCCTGACCGCCAATCGGCGTCTGTTCGCGGTTGCCGACGTGATCCGCGCTTTCCGCGCGCTGGTGGCGAAGTTCCGGGGCGAGGCGACCGCCGAGGTCACCGTCGCCGAACAGCTCAACGACAAGAATCTCGACGCGCTGAAAGCCGCACTGAAATCAGTGACGGGCAAGGACGTCGCGCTCAACGTGAAGGTCGATCCTTCCATCATCGGCGGCCTGGTGGTCAAGCTTGGCAGCCGCATGGTGGATAGCTCGCTTCGCACCAAACTCAATTCGATCAAGCACGCGATGAAAGAGGCAGGCTGATGGACATCCGCGCCGCGGAAATTTCCGCGATCCTCAAGGACCAGATCAAGAATTTCGGCCAGGAAGCCGAGGTTACCGAAGTCGGACAGGTGTTGTCGGTCGGTGACGGTATCGCCCGCGTCTACGGTCTGGACAACGTCCAGGCCGGCGAAATGGTCGAGTTCGAAAACGGCACCCGCGGCATGGCGCTCAATCTCGAAACCGACAACGTCGGTATCGTGATCTTCGGCGCCGACCGCGAGATCAAGGAAGGCCAGACCGTCAAGCGTACCCGCGCCATCGTGGACACGCCAGTCGGCAAGGGTCTGCTTGGCCGCGTCGTCGACGCGCTCGGCAATCCGATCGACGGCAAGGGACCGATCAAGGCCGACAAGCGCATGCGTGTCGACGTCAAGGCGCCCGGCATCATTCCGCGCAAGTCGGTGAACGAGCCGATGGCGACGGGCCTCAAGGCCATCGACGCGCTGATCCCGGTCGGCCGCGGCCAGCGCGAACTTATCATCGGCGACCGCCAGACCGGCAAGACCGCGATCGCGCTCGACACCATCCTCAACCAGAAGCCGCTCAACGCTTCCAACGACGAGAATATCAAGCTGTACTGCGTCTATGTCGCGGTCGGCCAGAAGCGTTCCACCGTCGCCCAGTTCGTCAAGGTGCTGGAAGAGCAGGGTGCGCTGGAATACTCGATCGTCGTCGCCGCCACCGCGTCGGACCCGGCGCCGATGCAGTACATCGCCCCGTTCACCGGCTGCACGATGGGTGAATACTTCCGCGACAACGGCATGCACGCCGTGATCATCTATGACGACTTGTCCAAGCAGGCCGTCGCCTACCGCCAGATGTCGCTGCTGCTGCGTCGCCCGCCGGGCCGCGAAGCCTATCCCGGCGACGTGTTCTATCTGCATTCCCGCCTGCTCGAGCGCGCGGCGAAGCTCAACAAGGATCAGGGCTCGGGTTCGCTGACCGCGCTGCCTGTCATCGAAACCCAGGCCAACGACGTGTCGGCCTACATTCCGACCAACGTCATTTCGATCACCGACGGCCAGATCTTCCTGGAAACCGACCTGTTCTTCCAGGGCATCCGTCCGGCGGTGAACGTCGGTCTGTCGGTGTCGCGCGTCGGCTCGTCGGCGCAGACCAAGGCGATGAAGAAGGTCGCCGGCAAGATCAAGGGTGAGCTGGCGCAATACCGCGAAATGGCGGCGTTCGCGCAGTTCGGCTCCGACCTCGACGCCTCGACCCAGCGCCTGCTCAATCGCGGCTCGCGTCTGACCGAACTGCTGAAGCAGCCGCAATTCTCGCCGCTGAAGATGGAAGAGCAGGTCTGCGTGATCTGGGCCGGTACCAACGGCTATCTCGACCCGCTGCCGCTCAACCGGGTGAAGGCGTTCGAAGAAGGTCTGCTGTCGCTGCTGCGCGGCAAGAACGCCGACATCCTCAACGCCATCCGTGACAGCCGCGATCTCAGCGACGAGACCGCAGCCAAGCTGAAATCGGTGGTCGAAGGTTTCGCCAAGGGATTTTCCTAACTGAAGTCGCACCCGGCCCGCGCCGGGCGTGACGGATAGAGGCTTGCGGTCTGGCATCGACGGTCGGACCGCCGGGGTGAACGAAGAATGGCTTCACTGAAAGACATGCGGGTCCGCATCGCCTCGACCAAGGCGACGCAGAAGATCACCAAGGCGATGCAGATGGTCGCAGCCTCCAAGCTGCGGCGCGCGCAGTCCGCCGCCGAAGCGGCCCGGCCCTATGCCATCAAGATGGCGGCGGTCATCGGCAACATTGCCTCTGCGGCAATCGGCTCGCCCAGCGCTCCGCCGCTCCTGGCCGGCACCGGCAAGGATCAGGTCCATCTCTTGCTGGTCTGCACCGGAGAGCGCGGCCTCTGCGGCGCCTTCAACTCGGCGATCGTGCGGCTGGCACGCGAGCATGCGCAGGCGCTGATCGCGCAGGGCAAGGAAGTGAAGATCATCTGCGTCGGCCGCAAGGGCTACGAGCAGCTGCGCCGCCTGTTCGAAAGGCAGATCCTCGAACATATCGACCTGCGTAGCGTCCGCCAGCTCGGCTTCGCCAATGCCGAGGAAATCGCCCGGAAGGTGCTCGCCCGTTTCGACGCCGGCGAGTTCGACGTCTGCACGCTGTTCTATTCGCAATTCAAGTCGGTGATCGCTCAGATCCCGACGGCGCAGCAGGTCATTCCGCTCGTCGTCGAAAGCCAGGGCGGCGGCTCGACCGCGAATTACGAATACGAGCCGGAGGAAGACGAAATCCTCGGCCGCCTGCTGCCGCGCAATCTCGCGGTGCAGATTTTCCGCGCGCTGCTCGAGAACAACGCATCGTTCTACGGCGCGCAGATGTCGGCGATGGACAACGCGACCCGCAACGCGGGTGAGATGATCCGCAAGCAGACGCTGGTCTACAACCGCACGCGTCAGGCCCAGATCACCAAGGAACTCATCGAAATCATATCCGGTGCGGAAGCAGTCTGACCGGGCACGAAATTCGGATCGAAGGAGACAGTAGAATGGCTACAGCAGCCAACCAGATCGGTCGCGTCACCCAGGTCATGGGCGCCGTCGTCGACGTGCAGTTCGAAGGCCACCTGCCGGCCATTCTCAATTCGCTGGAGACCAAGAACGGCGACAACCGCCTCGTGCTCGAGGTCGCGCAGCATCTCGGCGAATCCACGGTTCGCACCATCGCGATGGACGCTACCGAAGGTCTGGTGCGCGGCCAGCAGGTGACCGATACCGGCCAGCCGATCGCGGTGCCCGTGGGTGACGGCACGCTCGGCCGCATCATGAACGTCATCGGCGAGCCGATCGACGAAGCCGGCCCGATCAAGGCCGAAGGCAAGCGCGCCATCCACCAGGAAGCTCCGACCTACACCGAGCAGTCGACCGAAGCCGAAATCCTCGTCACCGGCATCAAGGTCGTGGACCTGCTCGCGCCCTACGCCAAGGGCGGCAAGATCGGCCTGTTCGGCGGCGCCGGCGTCGGCAAGACCGTGCTGATTCAGGAACTGATCAACAACGTCGCCAAGGCGCACGGCGGTTACTCCGTGTTCGCCGGCGTCGGCGAGCGTACCCGCGAGGGCAACGACCTCTATCACGAGTTCATCGAGTCCAAGGTCAACGCCGATCCGCACAATCCCGACCCGAGCGTGAAGTCGAAATGCGCGCTGGTGTTCGGCCAGATGAACGAACCGCCGGGCGCGCGTGCCCGCGTCGGCCTGACCGGTCTCACCGTCGCCGAGCACTTCCGCGACCAGGGCCAGGACGTGCTGTTCTTCGTCGACAACATCTTCCGCTTCACCCAGGCAGGCTCCGAAGTGTCGGCGCTGCTCGGCCGCATTCCCTCTGCCGTGGGCTATCAGCCGACGCTCGCCACCGACATGGGCGCGCTGCAGGAGCGCATCACCACCACCCAGAAGGGCTCGATCACCTCGGTGCAGGCGATCTACGTGCCGGCCGACGACTTGACCGACCCGGCGCCGGCGACGTCGTTCGCCCACTTGGACGCCACCACGGTGCTGTCGCGCGCGATCTCGGAAAAGGGCATCTATCCCGCCGTGGACCCGCTCGACTCCACCTCGCGCATGCTCTCCCCGCTGGTCGTCGGTGAGGACCACTACAACACTGCGCGCCTGGTCCAGCAGATTCTGCAGCGCTACAAGTCGCTGCAGGACATCATCGCCATTCTCGGCATGGACGAACTGTCCGAAGAGGACAAGCTGACGGTGGCGCGCGCCCGCAAGATCGAGCGCTTCCTGTCGCAGCCGTTCCACGTCGCCGAAATCTTCACCGGTTCGCCCGGCAAGTTCGTCGAGCTCGCGGACACCATCAAGGGTTTCCGCGGCCTCTGCGAAGGCAAGTATGACCACCTGCCGGAAGCCGCCTTCTACATGGTCGGCACCATCGAAGAGGCGGTCGAGAAGGGCAAGAAGCTCGCCGCCGAGGCGGCGTAAGAAGCGGATGGCGAATGGGAGCGGCTGACGGTCCGCTGCTCCCTGCGCCCCCCGCTGTTCGCTAATCGCTATTCGCAGGTTTTCCCATGGCCACCTTTCACTTCGATCTCGTCTCTCCTGAAAAGCTCGCCTTCTCCGGCGAGGTCGATCAGGTCGACATTCCCGGCGTGGAAGGTGATTTCGGCGTGCTCGCCGGCCATGAGGCGCTGGTGGCCGCGATTCGTCCGGGCATCCTGACGGTCATCGCGGGCGGTTCGCGCCAGAAGATCATCGTGCTAGGCGGCCTTGCGGAGGTGTCGGAGAAGGGCCTCACGGTGCTCGCCGACGTGGCGCACTCGCTGGAAGAACTCGACCGCGTCAAGTTCGCCGAGACCATCGCGGAAATGGAAGCCATGCTCGCCAAGCGCGAGGGCTCCGAACTCGATCAGGAGATCGAGCGCCTCGATCACTTCAAGAGCATCCAGGGCCAGCTCCAGGCCACCGCGATGCACTAGGTCGGCGGCTCAAGTCGGCGGAATAATCCAGTCAAATCAGGTTTTGCGACGGCTGCGGGCCGTTGCGCGTGACGTCGACTGACGGCATTCTGGCAGCATATTCGTTGTCCGGAATTCTTCCCCATGAAGCGCAAGATCGCGGCGATTTTCGCGGCCGATATTGCCGGCTACAGTCGACTGGTCTCCGAGGATGAAGAGGAGACGCTGCGGCGGCTCGCCTCCTACCGCCAGGTAGTCGACGACTTCATCGCCAAGAGCAACGGGCGCATCTTCAATACAGCCGGCGACGCCGTGCTGGCGGAATTTTCCAGCGCCGTGGAAGCGGTGCGCTGCGCGATCGACATCCAGGAGAGCCTTCGCACGCGAAACATGGCCTATCCGCCGAGCCGGCAGATGGCCTTTCGCATCGGCATCACCATCGGCGACGTGGTCGAACGCGACGGTGACCTCCTGGGCGACGGCGTCAACATCGCCGCGCGACTCGAAGGGCTGGCAGAGGTGGGCGGCATCTGTGTGTCCCGCGCGGTGCACGAGCAGGTGGCCAACAAGCTCTCCGTGCAGTTCGCCGATATCGGCGAGCAGGAAGTCAAGAACATCCCGAACCCCGTGCATGCCTACATGGTGGCGATGCGCCGCGAGGACGGCAGCTACGCCAAGCCGCAACCGAAGAAGAAGCCCGCCGTCCAGTCGACGACGCCGAACTGGATGTGGCCAGTTGCCGCCACGGTGATCAGCCTCGCCGCGATCGGTGTCGGCGGCTTTCTCTATTTCACCAAGCTGGAAATGACGCCCGCTTCGCAGCCGCAGGTCGCGGCGATCAGGCCGGTGACGCCGCTTCCCTCATCTTCGCCGCCGGCGGCCGTCTCTTCGCCGTCGACGCCTCCGGCCAGCGCCGCAGCGCCGTCACCCTCGCCGATACCCTCGCCGACCGCAGCGAAATCAGCCTCGGTGATTTCCCCGCCGGTCGTCGCCCAAGAGAAATTCGTGCCGGATGCGATGCCGTTCGTCAGCACCCGCACGCGCACAGCACTCGCCACCGAGTATCTGCCGGCGGCGGACTTCAAGGCCGTCGCAACCACGATCAACGGCATCAACGCCTTCGTCATCGGTCAGCCGAGCGAGGAGGCGGCGAAGACGGCGGCTATCGAGCAATGCCAGCGGCGCGCCGAACAGGCCAATGCGCCGCGCCGATGCGAGGTCTATGCGGTCGGCAACAGCGTTGTCTATTCGCACGGCAAGCCTCCGCTGCCTCCGCTGCCCTGGATCAAGCACGATCCTGTCGTCGAACGACCATTCGTCGCCGACGAAGTCCCTATGATCCGCGATCAGGGCAAAACACGGCTGGAAAATTCCTACACGCCCGGTCGTCGAAGCAAGGTGATTGCGCTCGGCCCCGGCGGCCAGTTTTTCTTCTCGTCGGGCGCGGATACGGTCGACGATGCCGCGCGCAGGAACCTCGAATCCTGCGGCGCGCTCGCCGGCGTCGCCTGCATGATCGTCGCGCTGGACGATTCGTTCGTGGTGGCCGTACCCCGGACGATGAAGGTCACCGGCTTCCTCCGCCCCGACGCCCGCTTGATCGCCGCCGATGTGCGCGACGACGTCTTCCGCAGGCTCAACGACGCCAGCGGCTGGACGGCCGTGGCGGTCGGCACCGCCGGCCGGCCCGGTATTGCATTGAAGGCGGCAAACGAGCAGAGCGCCATCAACGAAGCGCTCGCCAATTGCGTCAAGTCCGACAGCGATTGCCATGTGGTCGGGATCGGCCCGTTTGCGGTAGGACCGAACTGATATTGGGAAGGGAGGAGAACGGATGGGTTGGAGGAAGTGCCGCTTGGGCGAGAGCTTGCAAGGGTTTGGAGGCGGTCGGGCCAAGGGGCGGACCACGCAGGCTTTGGCCGTGCGTTGCCTGGTCGCGATCCCGCTGACGGTGACCGCTGCTTCGTTCTGTGCCGCGGAGGCGCCGCGGCAACTCTGGAGCAAGACGGTCGTGATCGGCTGGAATGAATATCGCGTACAGAAATGCGACGATGGTGAACTCAGGCGGGGAAATACCGCATCCTCATTGCTGGTCTATGTCAGCGATAGCGGCCGCTTGTTCACGCGGTTGTCCCGCCGCGGGGGCGGCGGGCGATCCAACAGCAATGAACTGGGGCCGGAAGGCGGCAACACCCGATCGGGAACGGGGTCTGCCAGCAATCTGAGCGCCAGCTTCGAAGGATCGGTCCTGGCGGTGCAGAATTCCATGCAAAGCGGAGCGCGGCGCATACAGGCGACGTTCAACGGCGGCTTCACCGGCTGCAGTCTCCAGGTGCGTTTCGGCAGGGACGGTGAGTCCGATATCCGTCATCGCACCATGGATGGAAAGATGTGCCAGATCGTTTCGACTGACGTCTCTGGAAATGCCTGCTCGATACGTAACGGCAATCTCGTGGGTGGCGGCTAAATCATATTGAGATCAGGTTGAATCAGCCATGCATCGGAAACACCTCTCCCCGGCGGGGAGAGGTGAAGCGGGAGTTGGCGACCGATTCAAACAGGCGCCATCACGCTTGGGCCACGCGGAGCCGCCGACGGTCAGGCGAATCTCGCAAACAAGCGAGCCACCGCCCGATAGACTTCGCGGCGGAACGGCACCACGAGATCGGCGACACGATCGAGCCGCTCCCAGCGCCAGGCGTCGAATTCGGCGGGCTGGCCGTTGCGCGGCGTCAGCGGATCGATCTCGCTCTCCTGGCCCGTGAATCGCAGCGCGAACCATTTCTGCCGCTGGCCCCGGAACTTGGCCAGGCGATGCGAGGACGGTCCGGCATAGGGCGGGAATTCGTAGGTCATCCAGTCGGTCTCATCGAGATAGTCGGCCGACACCGCGCCGGTTTCTTCCCAGAGTTCGCGCATGACGGCGGTGCGGGGATCTTCCTCGGCGTCGATGCCGCCCTGCGGCATCTGCCATTCAAGGCCGGGCAGTACGATCTCGGGGCCGTCGTCCTGGAAGCGGCGGCCGATCAGCACGCGTCCATCGGCGTTGAACAGCGCGATCCCGACATTGGGACGATAGGGCTTTTCAGGGGACATGACCGGTCGACGCCAAAGGCCGGGATCAGTCGCCGGCGAGTCGGGAAAATTCCTGGACCACCCGCTCGTAGACCGGGCGCTTGAACGGAATGATGAGGCTCGGAAGATTTTTCATCGGCTCCCAGCGCCAGCTGACGAACTCGGCCTTGTGGTGGCCGCCGCCGGGGCTGGCGACGTTGATCTCGCTGTCCTTGCCGGTGAAACGCGCGGCGAACCATTTCTGTCGCTGTCCGCGATAGCGGCCTTTCCAGGCACGTCCCGCGACGGTGCGCGGGATGTCGTAGATCAGCCAGTCCGGCACCTCGCCGAGCTTCTCGATCGAGCGGACGCTGGTTTCCTCGTAAAGCTCTCGTTTGGCCGCAGCCCAGGTGTCCTCGCCGGGATCCACGCCTCCCTGCGGCATCTGCCAGACGTGGCCGTCGTCGACATGCTCGACGCCGCCGGCGCGCCGGCCGATGAAGACGAGTCCGTCCCCGTTGAGGAGCATCATGCCCACGCAGGTCCGATAGGGCAGGTCTTCGTAGCGCGCCATTCCCTCGAAACTCCAAACAGCCGGCAGGTCAAGGCCGGGAGGCCCTGCCTGTAAAGCCAACCCGCTGATCTAGTTTGATTTTGATTTCAACATCGCGGTTGTCAATGGCACCAGAAGGATGCCGCGGCTCTCCAGCGCCTTGAGCCAGATCGCCAGCCGCTCGATCGAGATGGGCAGCGCTGATGCGATGCCGATGGCAGCGCCGCGTTCCCGCGCGATGGCCTCGAGCTTCGACAGCGCGCGATCTATTTCGAGGGTGGTTGGAACCGCGTCGATGGTGAGGTCGGCCTTGGCGAAGGGCATCGCCTGACTTGCCGCAAGCGAACCAGCGACGCTGCGCGGGGTAGAGCCGTCGTCGAAATAGCCCAGTCCGCGCTTCGCCGCCTCGCGGACGATCGGCTGCATCACGTTGTCGGACACCACGAAGCGCGCGCCCATGAAGTTGGCGATTCCCGCATAGCCCTGGAAGCGGCTGAGATGCCAATGCAAGCGGTCGAGATTTTGCTCGGCGCCCAGCGACGACAGCAGGGTCTGCGGGCCGGGATCGTTGTCCGGATAGTCGAACGGCTCCATCGGCACCTGCAGCAGGATCTCATGCCGCTGCGCCCGAGCCCGCTCTGCGAGTTTCGAAGGCTCCGCGCCGTAGGGCGTGAACGCCAGCGTCACCGCCGGAGGCAATTTCATGATGGCGTCAACGGTCTTGGCGGCGCCGATGCCGAGCCCGCCGACCACGATCGCAATAACCGGCATTTTGGCCGCCTTGGCGCGATCGGCCTCGGCGGCATAGAGCGTGAATGGCTTCAGGCCATCTGCCATCACCGGGATCATGCCGTAGCGCGACTTCTCCAGCAGGCGCTGGTCGATTCCGGCCATCGCCATCCGCGCCGGTTCGCTGCCGTCCTTGGCCGCCTCGCCGCCGATGACGAAGTCCTGTCGCTTGCCGCTGGAGCCGTCGATGATGGTGACCGTCTGTTGCCCGCCCGGGCCTTCCGCCTGCTGTTTGGCGGGTGCCTTGGGCTCGGCGGCGGCACGCGGTGTTGCAGGCTTTTCCGCCTCGGGGCCGAGCTGTCGCAGCACGATCTTCGCCCGTGGCTCGCCGCCGAAGGGGTCCTCGTTGAACAGCGCGAAGCCGAGGAACGTCGCCAGGAAGAGGCCGAGCAGCACGGCGAGCGCCTGCACGGCCGTGAACGGCAGGCGGAAACGGCGCGCCCGTCGCGCTGCCTTTCCCTGTCCGAGCGGCGTGCTCAGATCGTCGGCCGCGTCAGCCATTCATCTCCCCGAATCACCGCGGCGAAGATACCACGGCGCGACCGGCTCGCGGCGGTTCCGGCAGGCGCGGCGACCCCGGGAAGCTACCTGGAAACGAAAAGGGCGGCCGTGAAGGCCGCCCTCGCGCAGGTCCTCAAAGGACGTGTCAGTTCGCCGCCTTGGTGGCAGGCTTGTCGCCGGAGGTTGGCCCGGTGGCGGTGGCCTTGATGCCGTGCAGGAGGTCGGCGGCGGTCTTCAGCGCCTTGTCGTCCTTGACGTCCGGCGGCACGTAGGACTGCGAGCCGGTCTTCTCGTCACCGTCGTTCTTGAGGTGGCCGCGCAGCGAGGCTTCGCCCTTGGTGTCGGTGCGCGCCTTCAGTTCGTCCGGCACGTCCTGCAGCACCTCGATGTCGGGCACGATGCCCTTGGCCTGGATCGACTTGCCCGACGGGGTGTAGTAGCGCGCCGTGGTGAGCCGCAAGGCGCCGTTGCCGTTGCCGAGCGGGATGATGGTCTGCACCGAGCCCTTGCCGAACGAACGCGTGCCGACCAGCGTCGCGCGCTTGTGGTCCTGCAGCGCGCCGGCGACGATTTCCGATGCCGAAGCCGAGCCGCCGTTGACCAGCACGATGACCGGCTTGCCCTTGGTGAGGTCACCGGCATGCGCGGCGCGGCGCTGGGTTTCCTCGGCGTTGCGGCCGCGGGTGGAGACGATCTCGCCGCGCTCGAGGAACGCGTCGGAGACGGTCACGGCCTCTTCGAGCAGGCCGCCCGGGTTGTTGCGCAGGTCGATGATGAAGCCCTTCAGCTTGTCGCTGCCGATCTGGTTGGTGAGGTTGTTGATCTCGCGCTTCAGGCCTTCGGTGGTCTGGTCGTTGAATGTGGTGATGCGGATGTAGGCGATATCGTCCTGCTCGACGCGGGCGCGCACCGAACGCACGCGGATATTGTCGCGCACCAGCGTCACTTCGATCGGGTTGTCCTGCCCCTTGCGGACGATCTTGAGACGGATCTTGGTGTTGATCGGCCCGCGCATCTTCTCGACGGCCTGGTTCAGGGTGAGGCCCTGCACCTGCTCGTCGTCGAGCTGGGTGATGATGTCGTTGGCCATGATGCCGGCCTTCGACGCCGGGGTGTCGTCGATCGGCGACACCACCTTGATCAGGCCGTCTTCCATGGTGACCTCGATGCCGAGGCCGCCGAACTCGCCGCGGGTCTGCACCTGCATGTCGCGGAAGCTCTTGGCGTCCATGTAGCTGGAATGCGGATCGAGGCCGGCCAGCATGCCGCTGATGGCCGACTCCACCAGCTTGCTGTCATCGGGCTTCTCGACGTAGTCGCTGCGGACGCGCTCGAACACATCGCCGAACAGATTGAGCTGGCGATAGGTGTCGGAAGTCGCGGCCCGCGCGCTGGAGCCCATCAGCACGGCACGCGGCTGCGTGACCATCAGCGTGAGAGCCGCGCCGGTCGCAGCGCTGAGGAGAATTACAGAAGTCTTGCGCATCATCCGCGAACCTTTTCGCCTTCACTTGCGGCCCACCATGGGCCTGGATCGATTGGAGTGCCGTCCTTACGGAACTCGACATACAGCACGGGTTGGCTCGCAGTGGTTGCGAGGATTGACGCCACCTGGGAGGTTTTTCCCATGGTCGCCACCGGCTCCCCCGTGAGCACGAACTGTCCGATGTTAACCGAAATGCGCTCCATCCCGGCGATCAAAACATGATACCCGCCCCCGGCATTGAGGATCAAGAGTTGACCGTAGCTACGGAAGGGTCCGGCATACACAACCCAGCCATCGCACGGGGTTGTGACCTGCGCGCCCGCCCGCGCTGCCAAAGAAATGCCTTTTTCGGCGCCGCCCGCCCCGTCCGAGCCGCCAAAATCGCGAATCTTGCTGCCATTGACGGGGTAGGCAAGCATCCCCTTGGCGGACGCGAATGCGATCGCCGGGCTCTGGCGGGAAGGATCCCTGGATAGGGCCGGATTGGGCTTTCCGTTCACCAGCGGCGGGGTGCCCTGCATGGTCGCCGTGGCAGCCGCCTTGGCCGCGGTTTTCAGGTCCTGCTCCATCCGGGCGATCAGGCCCTGCAGGCTGTCCACCTGCCTCGCCAGGGCCGCGGCGCGGCCTGCCTCGGCTTCCATGTCCTTTTCGATCCCGGACTGCTTGCGCTGGCGCTCGTCGACCAGCGCGCTCAGCCGGATGTGGTCGTCCTTCAGGCGGTCGCGGTCGAGCGCGAGCTTGTCGCGCTCGGTAGCGATCTGCCGGCGTAGCGCCACCAGTTCACCGAGGTCGCCGACCAGCTTTTCCGCGCGTCCCCGCAACTCCGGCACCACGGCGCCGAGC
>WBZP01001456.1_pt1 | contig 28990 bp, 20 predicted proteins | sample 5204301 | NCBI WGS metagenome assembly WBZP01 (sample SAMN12412401, study PRJNA552823) | activated sludge metagenome | isolation source: activated sludge from nitrification reactor of wastewater treatment plant... | place: USA: Pennsylvania | collected 2017 | reverse complement strand
CTTGAAGTCCGTGGGCTAACTGGTTCGCCAGAGGCAGCGGCCGAGGGCAGGGGCAGCGACTGGGACGAAGTCGTAACAAGGTAGCCGTACCGGAAGGTGCGGCTGGATCACCTCCTTTCTAGGGAGCTCAGGCACTCATACTTGCCTGACACCGCCTGACTTGCATTCCTGTGGTAAAGTTATGCTATAATATTGGCGCGGGCGTATAGCTCAGTTGGTTAGAGCGCGATCCTGATAAGATCGAGGTCCCTGGTTCGAGTCCAGGTACGCCCACCATAGAGTCGCTGGCAGAGGGAACACCACCTTCTGCCAGCGATTTTTTATAGGTAGCAGCGACGCAGCGAGGTTCGTTTTCTGTACTCTTTGGCGGCGCTTTGCGTGTAGCAACCATATCGCCGCCACATTATAGATACCCAGCAAGCGATACCCTGATAGCGATGTAGCATATAGTTGTGCCCAGCACACCGCAAGGTTGAGCCTGTCAGCGGTTCTGAACATTTGCGCGACTTTGTGCCACGCCCTGGGTAGTAGAAACTTTGGGATACCAGCGCTCGTGGTATACTCTGGTAAGGAAATAGCATCGCAAGGAGGCGACATGCGCGAGGCAGTGGATCTACTGCTAGCCCATGGCACAGTAGTAACCATGGATCCCGATGGTTCGGTGGTGAATGATGGCGCGGTGGCAATACGCGGTACTACGATTGTTGCCATAGGGAGTAGTGCCGAGCTGAGCGACCGCTACCAGGCCAGCGAAACGCGCGACTGCCACGGCTGCGCTATTATCCCTGGCCTGATCAACGGCCATGCGCATGTGCCGATGAGCTTGTTGCGCGGGCTCGTGGCCGATCAGCAGCTCGATGTCTGGCTTTTCGGCTATATGTTCCCCGTCGAAAGCCATTTCGTTACCCCCGATTTTGTGTATGCAGGCACACAGCTTTCGTGCGCCGAGATGATTCGCGGCGGTACCACCACGTTTGTCGATATGTATTATTTCGAGGAAGAGGTGGCCCGGGCTGCCGACGAGGCAGGCCTGCGCGCGATTTGCGGGCAGACTGTGATGCGCCTGCCAACGCCCGATGCCGCATCGTATGATGAAGGGCTTGAGCGGGCACGGCGCTTTATTGAGCAGTGGCACGCGCATGGGCGGATTGTTCCAACAATTGCCCCGCACGCGCCCTACACATGCACCGACACAATCTATCGCGAGGCTGCAGCACTATGCCGACGCTATGGCCTGCCAATGACGACGCACCTTTCGGAGACGGCGCGCGAGGTGCAAGAAAGCCGAGCCGAGCGCGAAGCAACGCCATTTGCCTATGCTGCGCGCGTGGGTGCCTTTGATGTGAAATGTATTGCAGCGCACGGCGTTCATGCTACCGAAGACGATATTATCATTATGCGCGACCACGGCGTTGGAGTGGTGCCCTGCCCTAGCTCGAACCTGAAGCTAGCGAGTGGTATCGCCCCATATCGCCGCTTTATCGACGCCGGGGTGCGCACTGGCCTGGGCACCGATGGCCCGGCTTCAAATGACGATCAGGATATGTTCGCCGAAATTCACCTGGCGGCGTTATTGCCCAAAGGGGTAAGTGGCGATCCAACCGCAGTACCGGCGCGCGAGGCCTTAGCCCTGGCGACATCGCGCGGTGCCCAGGCAATTCACCTCGAGCACCTGATTGGCTCGCTGATGCCAGGTAAGCGCGCCGATATTGCGGTGGTGGAATTGGGGCGCCTACACTCTGCGCCGCGCTACAGCTACGCCGCCGATTCGATTTATACCCACCTGGCCTACAGCGCCCGCGCTGGCGATGTACGCGATGTGCTGGTTGATGGGCGCTGGCTGATGCGCGACCGGGCGCTGCTGACGCTTGATGAGCAGGCAGTGTTACGCCGCGCCCAGGCCATCGCCGATGAGATCGACGACTTCCTCGCCCAGCGCGAGGTGAACCTGCTCGATAAGATTCTGGCGATCGGTGGTGTGCAGCAAGATGAACTGTTTGAAGTGCAGGTGAAGGCCAAAATATCTCAGGAAATTGTTCAGCACATCGTTGAGCTGCTTAATGGCCCCGATATTACCGTAAGCAAGGCGAGCGAGCGCACCCAGTACGATACGTACTTTACCTGGAATGATGTCAGTAAAGGGCGCATTCGCCTGCGTGAAGATCACCGCGTGGACCCGGGCGCGCGCGCAACCCCGAAATATGCGATTACGCTCACCGCGCCCGCCGATCGCGAAGAATATGCTTCGGCGGTGCGGCTTGGCCGGGCGCGTTACACCGCACTGGCCGATCGCACACTGCGCTTTTACCGCGAATATTTTCAGCCCGATCATATCGTTGAGATCGAGAAGCAGCGCCGCCGCTGGCGCATTTTCTACAAAGGCGAGGATTTCGCGCTGAACATTGACACATTGGTGGGTTATAAGGAACCAGGGCCTTACCTGGAAATTAAGAGCCGCACCTGGAGCAGCCGCGATGCCGATCTTAAGGCGGCGCTGATTGGTGAGCTGCTAGCGCTATTTGGGGTTGACGAACAGGCGCTCGTAATGCAGGAATACGTTGATCTGTAGGGTGAGGTTCGTCGCGCGTGAGAGTTGCCCATGCCGTATCAAAACGTCTATCTCATTGGACTGACGGGCAATATCGCCTGTGGGAAAAGCACGGTGGTGGCCATGCTGCGCGAGCTTGGCGCGCACGTTATCGACGCCGACCGGGTGACGCACGATCTGCAGCAGCCCGGCGAAGCAGTGTACGATCAGATTGTAGCGGCGTTTGGTGCTGGCATTCTGAGCGCACCGGGCGGGCCGATCGACCGGCGGGCACTGGGCGCGATTGTCTTCAACGACCCGGCGGCGTTACGCCAGCTTGAGCAGATTGTGCACCCGGCAGTGCGCGCCCGCATACGCGGTTGGCTGGAAGCTGTGGCGACGGACTATGCCTGGCAGCCTGCCACCGCACACCCCACTGTTGCCATCATCGACGCGATTAAACTGCTGGAAGCGGGCTGGAAACCGCTGTGTGACGCGATCTGGGTGGTGAGCTGCCCGCCCGAGCAGCAGCTGGCCCGGCTGATAACAACACGCGGTATGAGCGAAGACGAGGCGCGTACGCGCATTGCTGCACAGCCGCCGCAGGCTGAAAAAATTGCCCAGGCCAGCGTCGTGATTGACAATAGTGGCACGATTGATCAGACGCGCGCGCAGGTTGCCGCCGCCTGGCAGGCAATCGCCTGATCTTCGCCGGGGCGGCTGGTAGCGGCTTATTGCATGGTTTGTAACCACAAAATGCTTTTAGCTATGCCCAGCTGGCCGAACCTGGGGTGGCATGTCAATCAGCTGATAGCGCGGGCCATCTGGCACCACTGATACGAGCATGTCGAGCGGGGCGAACACCGCGGGCCGCCCGGTTTCGGGGAACCACACCCGCCCGCGCCGCACCACGATGCACAACCCCTGCTCGTTGCCGATTGCGTTGAAGGTATCGCTGCCCGGGCCGCGATATTCGGCCAGCCCAACCCCCGCTAGCGTTTGCGCGGTTGCGTCCACATCCTCAGTCACTACCCCTATTTCGCTGACACAGAGCAGGTGTTCCGGCCCGAATGGCGGCTCGAACGTGGTGGTTAGCGAGTGCCGCGCAATCAGCTCCAGGATATTCCCAGCAGGGTCGAGAAAGTAGACCATACTGGCATTCCAGCTTGTGGAATGAAAGACATCAGTACCATACTGATCCGCCAGGAGCGGGCCGCGGGCGCGCAGCCAGGTTTCGGCGGCGGCAAAGCTTTGGGATGGAATGTTGAACGCGAAATGGTAGTAGGGCTGTGCGCTGGGCTGGGCCTGCACGAAGGTCAGGCGGGTGGTTCCAGCCTGGAGTGCAAGCCGCCCAGCGGTGGCTTCAGACGCGGGTAAGCCCAGCACCTGAGTGTAGAAATGGCTCAGCGCGGCCAGATTGGCGGTAGCTAGGGTCAGCTCGTGAATGTTCATAGTTTCCTCGCTTTTGGGCCTGGTGCCGCTACACATTGGCGTATTGTTATCGCGTAGTGTACACGTTTGCATATACCTTTACGACGAACAATCGGCTGAAATCCACCTGAACCTTTGGCCATGTCCGAATTCTGGGTATGGCGTCTCGTTTATACATGTAGCCCGCTTGATGTAGCACATTGGCCTTGGTTGCCAGGTGGCGCACGGCCATCTCGATGAAGTATAAGGAACGTGAATGAGTACGTTCATAGGGTTGATGACTTCGCTCATTTGTCTAGTACTGCCGGTTGCGCTTGTCATTGCACTGGTGAGTTGGCTGGTGCGGCGCGGTCGGCGGGCTGAGCCTACACGTATAGACGCGTTGAATGCGTTCGATACATTGCTAGCACGCTGGGAACAAGCCCAGCAGATTAGCCCGGCGGCGGCAACTGAGCTGCGCAGTTTACTGGCAGCTGAGCGCAGCCTGGTACTCGCGCCGGTTATGCCGATGGTACCGGCTGCCGCCGCGAGCGCAGTTTCGCCGCCAATGCCTGCCCCGGCACCAGGCGTAAGGACTGTGCCAGTATCCGGCGTGGGAGAAGCTGCTATGGTGACGGTACCACCTGTGCCTGCCGTCCCGCCGCCTCAACCACGGCGCACGCTCGGCGACCGCTTCGGCCAGGCGCTGCTGGCGTTACGCACGCGCCAGACGCTGCTTTTTCTTGGCGCATTTTTGCTGTTTATCTCAGCGCTGATTCTGATTGTATTCAATTGGGCCAGCTTCTCGCCAATTCTACAATTTGCCCTGATTGCGGGGGTGTGCAGCAGCTTCTGGGCGGGCGGTGCCTGGCTCATCCGCAACACCGACCTCGACCGGGCAGGCGCGGGGTTGCAGGCGGTTGGCGGTGTGCTGGTGCCGGTGGTGGCTTTTTCGCTTTCGCGGCCCGGCTTGCTTGAGCTTGCGCCGCGCTCGGGCTGGCTGCTGGCCTCGGTGCTATGTATACCAATTTATATGCTGGCGGCCTGGCGATTGCGTCGCCCGCTGTATGCTGGCGCTGCTAGCCTGAGCTTAGCCAGTGCGGTACTCGCTGCGTTGGATGGGGTGGATGTGGCCTGGTTGCCATTCGCGCTGTTGCTTACGCTTGCGGCACTATTGCCACTTACGCGGGTGTTGCAACAGCGTGCAGCCGTGCTCGCGCCTGGGCCGCGCTGGGTGGCGCATGTCGGTGCGCCGCTGGCGCTGTTCGCCAGCCTGCTGCTTAGCGAGTTCGACCCGACGCGGCCTGCGCTGGCCGGTGCGCTGTGGGCAGGTGCCGGATTCTACACCCTGGCGCTGCTGCTTACTCCGCGGATGGTATGGGCGTGGGCTGCCGCCGCATTGCCGCCGCTGGCGCTATTAGCCACACTGGCAACCTGGGGGGCGCTGGCACCGTGGTGGGCGGTGGCACCGGCGCTGCTGCTACTGGTGTACCTGGGCGTGGCGCTGGCGCTTGAGCCGCGTGCTGGTGCGCGGGTGCTACCAGCGTATGCCGGTGCCCTGGTGCTCGTGCTGTTTGCGCTTGTTGGTAGTATCGGCGATGCGGTAAGCGCGCGCTGGGGCCTGCCGCTCTTGCTGGCGGCGGCGCTGGTGCCGGTGCTGGCCGCTGAGCGTGGCCGACTAATGTGGTTAACCCGGCCTGTGCGCGAAACCGTTACGGCGCTGGCATTTGGCAGTGCTGCCGCGCTGCTCGCGGCGTGGTGCTGGGTGCTGCTGGGGGTGGTGGCCTGGGCTGCAGAAGAACGCGCGCTGGCCGAGCAGGTTCTGGCCGCGCTATTCGTTGTTGCTGCAACCGAGCTACGCCAGCGCCGCCTATACGACCTGGCGCTCCAAGTCGTTGGTAGCGTTGTGGCGCTGATTGCGGTGCTGGCTGCATTCGGCCATCCGGGGCTGCACGCGCCGACACTTACCGGACTGGCGGTGATTGGGTTCTACCAGGCGTTACGGCATCGTAGCCAGCTGTGGGCAGCGGCGACATTGGGCATACTGCCGCTGGCTGGGATGGCCTGGCTCGTGCGCTTTATGCCGCATCCTGGCGTGAGGCCAGTGGCTGAGCTGGCGTTAGGGTTCGCGGCTGTCTATTTTGTTGGCGGCGCATGGCTAAGGCGCGGAGTCGGTCGCTATTGGTCATGGTCGGCGCTGGGCTGGGGCGCGCTGGCAGCCGCTGTGACGCTGCTGCTGATTGGGGCAGATCTGGCGTTTGCGAGCGCAGTGCAGCCCTGGCAGGTGCTGATGCTGCTGGCGCTGGCAAGCACGCTCGCGCTGGCAAGTGGCCTGTGGCGCGCGGCCTGGCCGGGGGCGCTGGTGGCGCTGCTATTGGCAGCGGCACTGCTGCTGGCGGCGACGCGTGGGTTCTTCACCAGCTGGCGACCAGCTACTGCCGACTTTGGCCTGATCATTGCTGCACTGACACTCGGGCTTGTGCTACTAGGGCAGGCGCTGCGCCGCGTGGCGGCGCGCTATGCGCCACCGTATGAGCTGGTGGGCTTTGCGCTGCTTACGTTTGCGCCGCTGCCAACCATTGGCGATGCTCGGGCGGCTACGCTCACCTGGGCGGCCATGCTTGCGCTTTACACTGCCGCGCGCTGGCTCTATCGGCTGCGCTGGGCCACTGCCCCGGCGCTGTTCGCGCTCGATCTAGCGCTGCTGAACGGTACCGCCTGGCTGGTGCCGGGTGGTCGGCCTGCGGGCGCAGCGCTGATCTTATTAGGCGCGGCCTGGTTCCAGGGCGTGCTGGCGCTGGTGACGAGTCGGAAGGCGCAAGCACAGCCGGCGCAGCGTTTCAGCACGATTCAACCGGCGGCGGCGGTGGCTTGCCTGAGCGGCTTGGGGGCTTTAACGATTGCGCTGCGGGCTGATGATATGCTGGCAATCGTTGGCTTTGGCTTGGCCGCACTGCTAGCGCTCTGGGCCACGCTTCGTCATAATTCTTGGGCGGCCTGGGGCACGCTGCCAATGCTGGCGATTGGTTTGGCCGCCTTCCATCATGTGCTTGCACTGGGGCCGCTGTGGAGCATGGCCTGGGGCGTGGCCGAGGCGCTCCTGCTGTGCATGCTGGGCTGGGCCATCGAATATGTTGCACAGCACCCGCGAACGACATCAGCCCATACAGCGCGCGCTGTATGGGCAGCGCCGTGGGCTATGCCACTGAGCAATGGGCCATTGGCGGCTGGGCTGCTGCTTACCGCTGCGTTAGCCAGCGCAGTACTGCGCGGTGCTGCACTGCCACCGCTGACATTCGCGCTTGCCACCTGTGCGTTGCTGCTCGCAACCATGGCTGTACGGCGGCGCGCCGCCGTGTTTGCATATGCTGCGGCGGGAGCCTTAGTGGTGGCCGGGCTATGCCAGCTCTACGATTGGGGCTTCCGCCAGCCGCAGTGGTTTGTGCTACCAGCCGGGCTGTATTTGCTGGCGCTCGGGGCTTGTGTACGGCGCTTCCAGCAGCAGCGCCAGCTCGCACAGTTGCTCGAAACCGGCGCGCTGCTACTTATGCTGGGGGTGAGCCTTGGGCAATCGCTACGCACTGAGGGGATAGAATCGCAGGTGTATGCGGCCTGGCTGTGTGTTGAGGCGCTGGCGTTGCTGGGCTATGGCGTACTCGCGAAGCTGCGCGCGCCGTTTGTTGGCGGGTTAGTCTTCTTTGTTATTGGTGTGCTTTGGCTCAGCGCCGACCCGTTATTGGCGCTGAATAAGTGGGTGCTGTTGGGTATGCTGGGGCTGCTGCTGGTTGGCGCGTACCTGTTGCTCGAACGCCGCCAGCAGGAGCTGATCCGCGCAGGTCGCGCATTGATCGATCGGGTAAGCAGCTGGGGGTAATTCTGGGTCGTGAATAAACCAAATATCACACTGGCGGCTGAAAGCGTTTGTCTTTCAGTCGCCAGCGTTTATTACTGGTGAATCGGAAAATACGTATAGATGTGCATATCAGGTGATACTCAACTTCACGGTCATATCGTTACGAGCAATAGTAAATCAGATTGCGCTCCGCCGCATTATGGCGGCATTATTCGGGCCTGAACAAAGCGGCGTTTCGGCCTTTGTCATGCCCTAGGCGGCGGGTTTGTCCATTGCCGCTCGGGTAGGCGTATGGTACAATATGCAGGCAGCCAAACCCTGCGAAAAAAACACAAGGAGCTTGTTGCGATGGATAAATCAACCTGGACGACGAAAACCGGCCTGGCGCAAATGCTTAAGGGCGGCGTGATTATGGACGTGGTAACGCCCGAGCAGGCACGGATTGCGGAAGAAGCCGGTGCCGTGGCCGTGATGGCGCTTGAGCGCGTACCTGCCGATATTCGTGCGCAGGGCGGCGTGGCCCGCATGAGCGACCCCGAGATGATTCTGGGGATTATGGAAGCCGTGACCATCCCAGTGATGGCGAAAGCCCGGATTGGCCATTTCGTCGAAGCGCAGATTCTTGAAGCGCTTGGCATTGACTATATTGACGAAAGCGAAGTGCTCACGCCGGCTGACGAAGAGCACCATATCAACAAGCATAAGTTCAAGGTACCGTTTGTGTGTGGCTGCCGGAACCTAGGTGAGGCATTGCGCCGTGTCGCCGAAGGTGCGGCCATGCTGCGCACCAAGGGCGAAGCTGGCACCGGCGATGTGGTTGAGGCGGTGCGCCACGCGCGTACCGTGTATACCGAAATTCGCCGCCTGCGCAGCATGGACGAAGACGAGCTGTTTACCTACGCGAAGAATATTCAGGCACCTTACGATCTGGTGCGTGGCGTTGCCGAAACTGGCCGCATGCCAGTTGTCAACTTCGCCGCTGGTGGCATCGCTACCCCGGCTGATGCCGCCTTGATGATGCAGCTCGGCGTCGATGGCGTGTTCGTTGGCTCGGGCATCTTCAAATCGGGCGACCCGGCCAAGCGCGCGCGGGCGATTGTTGAGGCCACCACGCACTTTAACGAGCCGGAAATTATTGCTGAAGTGAGCAAGGGCCTGGGTGAACCAATGGTTGGGATTAATGTCAGCTCGCTGCCGCAAGATAAGCTTATGGCCGGGCGGGGCTGGTAGCGCAATTAAGGATTTTTGATGTACGCTGTGCAATGTTCCGAGTGCCAGGCGTATCCTTCGTTGTACAGTGTATACCGCACAGAGCTATGACAATAGGTATTCTCGCGCTCCAGGGCGATTTTCGCGAACATGAAGAAATGCTTCAGCGCATTGGTGCGCCTACGCTCCAGGTTCGTCAGCCGAAACATTTGGAACAGGTTGAGCGTCTGATCATTCCAGGTGGTGAGAGCACCGCCATTGGGAAGTTATTAGTACTCTACAATCTGCTTGAGCCAATTCGTGCGCGCGGCCGGGCGGGCATGCCCATTTGGGGAACCTGTGCTGGCGCGATTTTACTGGCCCGCCATATCGCCGAAGGACGCCCGGCTGGTCAGCCCGCACTCGCATTGATGGATATTACGGCTCGGCGTAATGCCTTTGGTCGCCAGCTCGACAGCTTTGAAGTAAATATGGCGATTGATCTCTTAGGCGATCAGCCGCTCAATACCGTGTTTATTCGGGCACCAGTGCTTGAGAACCCTGGCCCTGGGGTAACAACACTGGCGACGCTTAACGATGGGCGCATCGTTGCCGCACAGCAAGGCCACTTGCTTGCAACCTGCTTTCATCCTGAGCTTACCGGCGATGAGCGTTTCCATCGCTATTTTCTAGAGCTATGAATTTTGAGCGCCGAGTGGTGCCGCCAGGCTTGACATACACATAGCTCACACGCAGAACGCAACACTATGATTCGATCCGTCGCACCTGGAGATCTCTGGGTATTACGCCGTAAACCGCGCAGCCAGGTATGGTTGTACAACGAGGCGATGCTGGCACGCCCGCATCACCAGTTTACCTTTGCGTTGCGCTGCCTCTTCGATAACCGCCGCGAGGGAACTACCCTGGTGTATCGGGATCGTGGGATGCGTGCTATAGCCCAGGCTGTGAGCCGTAGTGGCCGGCCAGAGCAAGATATTGCCATGCTTTCGGCCTATGGTGGCGGTGGTCGGGATAACCCTACCGACCCGGATGCCTGGTTTCGTCTGCTTGAAGCATTATGCGTGCAGGCTGGCCAGGTGCGGATTCAGCGCTTATATGCGGCGCTTTCGCAGCGCCACGAAGAGCTGCGCGAACTTTTTCGCCAGCTGGGCTTTGTGAGCTATACGCAGCAGATTGTGCTACGACTGGAAGGCCCCGATTGGGATCAGGGTGTAACAGTTGCGCCAATGCGCCCGCAGGCTCGCCGCAACGATTGGGGAATTCACCGGCTGTATGGCATGATGACACCTCACCTGGTGCAGCATGCTGAGGCGCGTGTTGCTCGTGATTGGCAACTACCCATTACCGAGGGGTGGCGCCGATCGCCACGCCGTGGGTGGGTGCTTGGCGACGACGATAACTTGACTGCGGCGCTGCGGCTGGTGAGCGGCCCGGCGGCGCATGTTTTTACCCTGCTTATTCATCCTGAGTCGCGCGATATTGTGACCGATGTGCTGCGTTTTGGCCTCGGGCAAATTACCGATACTCTGCCGGTCTATCTCTTGCTCCGCGAATACCAGAGCGAATTACTCGCGCCTGCCAGCGATCTCGGCTTCCAGCCGATCGGCGAGCAAGCCTTGCTCTTCAAGCAAACGACCGTTGCGGTACGCCGCCCGAGCCTGCTCCCGGCCCTTGAGCCACGGCCAGAACCACGCGGTCCGATCCCGACCATCTCCTCACTGCATTGTGAGGATGCGAGGTACTATGACAGAGCCACGCAGCATTACGAGCAACATCGACCTGTTGCTTGATACCCTGCCTTTACATATTCGTCAATCGATTGAAGACGGCCCCGATGATAAAGAAAACTTACTTGAAATTGTGATGGATCTCGGGCGGCTGCCTGAAGCGCGCTACCGCGGGCGCGAGCGCTTTCTGAGCGACCGTGAGGTGCTTCAGGAAGATATCGACTACGTCATCCAACGCATCGGCGCGTTTGGGGAAGATAATCGCGCTGGCATCCCGCGCACGCTGCACCGCATTTCGGCAATTCGCAACCGTAGCGGCAAAGTGATTGGCCTCACATGTCGCGTGGGCCGTGCTGTGCTGGGTACAATCGCAATCATCCGCGATCTGGTTGAGTCTGGGCGTAGTTTGCTGCTTCTGGGCAAGCCGGGGGTGGGCAAAACTACTATGCTGCGCGAAACTGCGCGTGTGGTTGCGGAAGACTTACGCAAGCGCGTCGTAATCGTCGATACATCGAATGAAATCGCTGGTGATGGCGATATTCCGCACCCTGGTATTGGCCGTGCCCGCCGCATGCAGGTGCCACGCCCCGCCGAGCAGCACGGCGTGATGATTGAGGCGGTGGAAAACCACATGCCTGAGGTGATCGTTATCGACGAGATTGGCACCGAGCTTGAGGCACTGGCGGCGCGCACGATTGCCGAGCGCGGTGTGCAGCTAATTGGCACGGCCCATGGCAATACGCTCGATAATCTCATGTCGAACCCGACCCTCTCCGACTTGATTGGCGGCATCCAGGCGGTAACCCTGGGCGATGATGAGGCCCGGCGGCGCGGCACCCAGAAGACGGTGCTTGAGCGTAAGGCTCCGCCGACGTTCGATGTACTGGTTGAAATTCAGAGCTGGGATCAGGTGCTTGTATACACCGATGTCGCAAGCGCCGTGGATAGCATTTTGCGCGGGGAAGAGCCGCAAGCCGAGCTGCGCTCGCGCGATGCCGATGGCCAGGTGCACATTGTGCCAGGGAGCAGCGCTCCCTCCTCCTACGATGGCGGCGACCATAACGCGTTTGGTGGGCGGCGTGCTGAGCGCACCGAGCGCAATGGTCGCGCGCGTGCCGAGCGCCGAATCGGGCCGATTGCTAGCCCGGCGGCAAGCCAGCCGCAGCAGCGAGTCTACCCGTTCGGCGTGAGCCGGGATCGGCTGGAGCGCGCGATTGCGAACTTGCGAGTGCCAGCCGTGATCGTGCGCGACATGCAAGAAGCGACGATGGTGATGACGCTCAAAAACTACTATCGCCAGGGCTCCGATCGCATCCGCCATGCCGAAGATCGCGGCGTACCAGTCTACGTGCTGCGCAATAATACCATTACCCAGATGGAGCGTCAGCTGGCCGATGTGTTTCACCTGCAGGGCGGCGACGATGACGAAGAGGCGCTGACCATTGTGCCGGTAATGCCAGCAGCAGCCCGCCGCAGCAATGGCGATACCAGTAAGCGGCTGACTGATGCGATGATGGAAGCCGAGCAGGCAATTACCAAAGTGATGAATGGTGAGCGCAGTGCTGTTGAACTGACACCGCGCGAGAGTTATGTGCGCCGGTTGCAGCATCAGCTTGCCGAGCGGTATAATGTGAACTCGGAAAGCCGCGGGCGCGAACCAAACCGTCGCGTGAAAATCTACCGTGGCTAGGATTTGGAAGGCCGGGAATGCGCACTGAGGAGTAGCCCTATAATTTTGCGCATTCCCGCGTTGCATCGTCTATGAGCCTATTTGTTACATTCGAAGGCCCGGAAGGTAGCGGTAAAAGCACCCAGGCACGGTTGCTGTATAGCTACCTCCATGCGCGGGGCTACCCGGTCGTTCTGGTGCGCGAGCCGGGTGGAACGCGCATTGGCGATCTTATTCGCCGCATTGTGCTCGATCTGCAGCACACCGAAATGGCCGACACCACCGAAATGCTGCTATTCTCCGCTGCGCGCGCCCAGCTGGTTAATCAGGTTATTCGGCCTTACCTCGATCAGGGTGGGATTGTGCTGTGCGATCGCTATGCTGATTCTACCTATGCCTACCAGGGCTATGGCCTGGGCCGCGATATGAATGAGCTGCGCACGATCACCGCAATTGCCACGGGCGGGCTGCTGCCCGACATTACGATCTACCTTGATCTTACGGCTGACGAAGGGCTGGAGCGCAAACGCCGGAAGCGCCAGGAACAGGAGCAGGGCCGCCCGTCTGGTGCCTTGAGTCTGCCTTCCGATCTGCCGCGCCCACATACCGACACGCGCCCTGTCTCGCTAGAGTGGAACCGGCTAGATGCTCGTGAGGTTGCCTACCATCGGCGCGTGGCCGAGGGCTATGGCAAGCTTATCGCGCAGGAGCCAGAGCGCTGGCGTTCATTCGATGCACGCCTGCCAATCGAAGCGTTGGCCGGGCGAATAGCACACGCGCTCGAACCCTGGATCGAGCATATTCAAATGATCGCTTCTGCCCCAGAGCAACCCTAATGCAGCTGTTTCGTGTTGGTACGCGTGCGCCCGATCAACGTGAGCGGCTCGTGTTGCCGTGTATTGGCGCTATCTCACTGATTTAGGACTTTCGCTTACTCAAGCAAATTCTTCATGTTCTTGGTGATGTTTTGCGCTCCGTGCAAAAATCACCAAGAACAAAGAAAAAGTATCGTGCTACCGCAGGAAAGTAAACGAGGAAGCGAAAGTCCTATGATTAAATGAACAGATCGTTCTCTGAAGGCAATAATATGAAATTAGTGCTTGCAGTCGTACAGCGCCAGGATGCTGGCGAACTCCTCGAATCGCTTACGACACACGGCCATCGTGTGACGCGCATCAGTAGCGAAGGCGGGTTTTTGCACGAGGGGAATGTAACGCTGCTGATAGCCGTGCAAGATCATCAGCTTGAGGCGCTGCTACAAGATATTCGCGAGCACTGCTACACGCGCACGCGCTATGTGTCGCCGCTGCCCCCGGTTGCTGAGTCGGGCGAATTTTACCCGCCCTCGCCTGTTGAGGTGCAAGTAGGCGGGGCCACCGTGTTCGTGCTGCGCGCTGCCGATGTCGCACGCTTATAGCTGCGCATATGCCCAGCTCACTTGACAATTTTTCTGAGTGCGCGAGAATAACGGCCAGTCGCATGCTGGCGATGTGCCAGGTCACGAGGAGTTGAAACGTTGGATATTCGGTCGCTGATTACAAACGTTGTTCCTATTCTTACGATTATAGGCTGGGCGCTCGGCGCATATATTGTGTTGCTCTGGGCGGCATCGGTGCTGTGGACGTACCGCGATATCCATGCCCGCAGCGAAGATGTAGTTGTACAGGTGCTGGCTGTTGCGCTGGCATTACTTCTGCCCTTCGCCGGCGTGGTGCTGCATATGATTCTGCGCCCCCGCCAGACCTTAACCGAGAAATATGAGCGCTCGCTCGAAGAAGAGTATTTGCGCCGCGATTTAGAAGAAAAGTATGTCTGCCCGCATTGCCAGCGCGGAATTGAGCCTGATTTCGTGGTGTGCCCGCACTGCCACACTGCGCTGCGCCGCCGCTGCGGTGCTTGTGATCGGGTGGTTGACCTGACATGGTCGGTGTGCCCATACTGCGGCGATACCGGCACAGCCAGCCAGGCTTCCACGGCAGCTGCCTATCGCCGCCCGCGCCGCCCCGATCCGGCTGAGCTGGTTGAGCGATGAGTATGTTCGTGCTCAGGCATCGCGGCATTGCCTGGTTTGGGCGTGTGCTGGTTGTATCGCTTGCGTTTGCCCTGAGTGCGTGTAGCACCGCGCCAGCTGGAAGCACGAACGGACGTTTAGCGCCGACCACGGCAAAAGGCGCAGGCACCAGCGTAGCACAACCCCAGCCCGCGAATGCTGACCCACGCAGCGAGGGCGACCCGAACGCCCCAATTACGGTGGTTGAGTATAGCGATTTCCAGTGCCCATTCTGCGGGCGCTTTGTGCGCGATACACATGCGAAACTGCGTGCGACTTACATTGACACCGGCAAGGTATATTTTCAATACCGCGATTTGCCGCTGACAAGCATTCACCCTGGCGCGCTTCTGGCCGCGCATGTGGCGAATTGTGCCGGGGCGCAGGGCAACTTCTGGCCGATGCACGACCAGCTATTTGCCGGGGCCGCGACTCAAGCGTGGGGGCAGGGCGATAGTGCCGACTTTAACACGTTGCTGGGCTATGCGGCGGCGCTAGAGCTTGATGTGACGCAAGTGCAAGCCTGTGTGCAGAACAACCAGTTTGCCTCCCAGATTGAAAACGATATGCGCGCCGCCGCTGCTCTGGGTATTCGCAGCACGCCCACATTTGTGGTTAATGGGCACTTGCTCATCGGGGCACAGCCCTTCGAAGTGTGGCAGCAGCTCCTCGACGACTTGCTTGCCAAGCCATCGCCAAACGGATAAGCAACAACCCTATGCCTGCAATTACTGATGTGCCCGGTGTCCTCGTCGGCCATGCCCACGACATCGACGCGCTGACCGGCTGTACGGTAGTGCTGACGCCTGCCGGGGCGGTTGGCGGCGTTGATGTCCGCGGCGGCGGCCCTGGCACCCGCGAAACCGACCTGCTCGACCCGACGGCGATGGTAGCGGTGGTGCATGCCATTGCCTTATGTGGCGGTAGTGCGCTGGGCCTGGCGGCGGCGAGCGGTGTGGCCGAATGGCTGCATGCGCGCAATATTGGCTTCGACACCGGGCTGGCACGCATCCCAATTGTGCCAGCGGCGGTAATTTTTGATCTGCTGGTAGGCCGTGCCGACCGCTGGGCGACGGCTGAGCTTGGGCGCGCGGCGTGTGATGCCGCTGGCAGTAGCACACTCGAAGGCTGTGTTGGCGTGGGCGCGGGGGCGGCGGTGGGCAAGCTGCTTGGCCCAATTGGCGCAATGAAAAGCGGTGTGGGCAGCTGGAGTGAAACGCTGGCCGATGGAACGATTATTGGTGCGCTGGTAGTGTGTAACGCCTGGGGCGATGTGTGCAGCGCCAGCGATGGCCGCATTTTGGCGGGCACACGCAACCTGCAAACCGGGCAGTTCGCCGGTGCAATGCACTTACTGCGCCAGCCCGCGTACCAGGCTGGCTTGCAGCTGATGGCGCGTAATACCACGCTGGCAGTTGTCGCGACGAATGCGCAGCTTTCAAAAGCTGAAACGAATAAGCTTGCCCAGATGGCCCAGGACGGCCTGGCGCGCACTATTCGCCCAGTGCATACACCCTTTGACGGGGATACGGTTTTTGCGCTGGCCACCGGCGAGCGGTCTGCGCTGCCGCTGGCGGTGCTGGGGGCAATTGCGGCTGATATTGTGGCGCAGGCAGTTGAGCGCAGCGTGCTGCAGGCGACGGCGCTGGGCGGGCTGCCAGCGGCTGCCGATTATTCACCACAGGGCGCTTGATTGTAAGCTGCCAGGCGAAGTGATGCGCCTGTACCCTACCCATTGTCCTCAAATTGCGGCTCGTCCAGAGCATTAGCCCGTTCGCGGTTGGCCTCGAGGAAATCTTGCAGAATAATTGATGCGGCTACCTCATCAATGCGGGCCTTACGCTGCTCGGGTCGCAATCCTAGCTCAACCATCATACGCTCGGCGGCCACGGTAGTCAGGCGCTCGTCGAAGAGATGTACGGGCACGTTGAGCTGGGCTTTGAGCTGGTCGGCAAATGCCTGCACCAGCTTGGCCTGTGGCCCCACCTCGCCGTTCAGCGTGAGCGGCAGCCCCACCACCACATCAGTCACCTCGTAATCGCGCGCAAGCTTTACCAGCTCGGCGAGGGCGCGTGGGCGTGGCTCGGCGCGCAGGGTGGTGAGCGGTGTGGCGAGCAGACGGCGCGTATCGCTGAGGGCAACCCCAATGCGCCGCCCACCAACGTCGAGCGCGAGCACCCGGCCCGGCTCAGTGCTCATTGAGTTGCTCCGGGTGTGGGCTGCGGCGCAGCTGGCTGGCCTACGTCTACATTGATCAGGAACCCAAAGCCAGGGAAATTAGCACGATTGGGCAGCTGGAAATCGCCAATCAGCCCTTGTTGCTGCAGGCTGCGCAGCCCGGCTTCGGCGGCTTCGCGCGATTGGCCGCGCAGCGCGTCTTTCACTTTTGCCAGTGTCTCGGCAGAAAGCCCACCCGCCGCATTGCAGCGCTGCACGCCATCAATGGTTAGCCGCTCGCCATCCCAATGAATCTGCTGTACCTCTTGCGAGGGTGTTTCACCAGCTTTACAAGGGCTGTCGCTGCGCTGCGCGAAATAATCGCGTACCACGGTGCCAAGCTGGTCAGCTACCGATTTGCCGCGGGGCGTTGCCAGGGCTTTGAAGCTGGCCCGTGCAGTGATGCGAAAGGTCGGGTTATTCGGGTCGGCCACCGGCTGGCCGACAGCTGGCTCTACGACCAACGGCTCGTAGCCTTCGTTGTTGCTCAGCGCTGCTGTGGATGGAGTAATAGTGGTGGCGTCGATGCCAAATTTACTTTCGTCGATTGCGGCGCGCAGCTGCTGGACGCCGGTATCGTAGAGCGCAGTAAGCACCTGCCCCAGTGCAGCTTCAACATCGGCTTGGGTGACGATGCGCTGTGGTGCTTCGCTGCCACCGCCAATTGCGGCATTACGAATGAGGAAGTTGCTAGTATCGCTCACAATCGGCTGCTGACCGGGAATGAGTATCTTCTTAATTGTGTTTTCGCCAACATTCGATGCGCTGCCAGGTGACCGCGCGGTAATCGCTACATTGATCTGCCCATAGGTTGTGCTGCGGCCAGCCAGGCTGGCAGTGGTTTGCGCAGGTGGCACCGTGGAATCGTTGTCGAGCGTGAAGCGAACCTCTTCACCCTTGGCGTTTGTACCAATGAATTCCGAGCCTTTGGGCAGCGGAACCGCACTCTCGATTGTGTTGACAATGGTAACTTCGCCTTTAGCCGTGCCCGATGGCGAGAGCGTTTCGTTCTGTACCGTGCCGGTCACGCTGGCCTCGGCGTCGGCAGTGACCGGCGCGGCCTGTACCGCTGCGCCACTGCCATTGCCCGATGCGTCGAGCGGAATGATTTCGCCCTTGAATGGGTGATCGCCCGCGGCGGAGACGGGGAGTGCTACCTGCACGGTAGTACGGTTGCTGAGCATCCAGGCTGCACCGGCGGCGAGCAGCAAGAGCAGCAACGCGATGAGTATCAGCGGTAGTGGGCTGCGCCGTACTGGGTAGCGCGCGGCATCGTCGTAGGCGTCGCGTGCGCCAGTCGCCCGGCGTCGGCTGGCGGTTGGCCGCGCGCGTGGATCCTCATCAAGATCGATATCGGCAGCGGTGTAACGCCGAGTGGTTCGTTCGCGCGGCGGCTCGGCATCGCCCACCGACCAATCATCGAGCGCGGCAGCAAACTCATCGTCGGAGGTAGGCCGCCGCTCGGTGCGCTCATATTCTTGCGCCGCATCGGAAAAATCATCGAGTGCGGCGTACAGGTCGGCATCAGGGTCGTCGGCATAGCGGTCGCGGGCAGGCACCTGGCCGAGTGCGTCGATGAATTCTGCATCGCGCGGGTCGATCTGTGGCTGGGGAATTGGTCGGGTGCTGCGCTCGCGTGGCGGCAGCGGCGGGCGTTTCGCGCGGCCATCGTCAATCAGGAAGCTATCGATATTATTCCGCCTGGCGGCAGCAATAACCTGCTCGTCGGCGCTGAAAACCAGGAGCGTAATGCCTTCTGCATCGAGTGCGCGGCGCAGGCGCTCGAAGCCGCGCGGGGCCTGTAGCGCGCCAGTGGCAGGTGGAACGAGCACTTGTACAATTGGCGAGTGCTTGGCGCGCACCTGGGCCAACACCGTATCAACGGTATCGTCGGGTGTTAGCGCTAGTATCGCATCGTCAGCGGTAGACATTTCACGACCTCACTTCCAGCGTTCAGGATGCGCACGCCAATACGTGCTAAAGGCGAATGATGATGGGCAGAACATAGCCTTTCGCATCCCTATGGCGAATCTCCCCTGTAATGAACGCGCTATCCAGCTTGTTCGCTGATCAGCCGCGCTACCTGGGCCAGCGCTTCATCGAGCTTGGCAGTATCACGGCCCCCAGCCTGGGCCATGTCGGGTCGCCCGCCGCCGCCGCCGCCCATCACCTGGGCCAGCGCTTTGACGATATTACCCGCATGTAAGCCGCGCTTCACCAGATCGGGCGTGACAACGGCCAGAATTTGCGGTTTCTCGCCAATAACTGTGCCGAGCACCACCACGCCGCTGCCAAGCTTATCGCGCAACCAGTCGCCCATTTCGCGCAGGCGCGTCGCATCGGCAGCCTCGACACGGGCCGCCAGGAAGGGCACGCCGTTTTGCTGTTGCACCTGGCTCAGCAGCCCTTCCAGTGCGCCGCGTGCCGATTGCGCACGTAGCTTGTCGAGATCCTGCTGGCGCTGTTTCGTTTCGTTGAGCAATGCGTCAAGCTTTTCCAGCGCCTGGGCCGTGGGTACGCCGAGCCGAGCCGCGAGATCGCGCAGTGCGCCAGATTGCGCATCGACCCATTGTTCTGCGGCTGCGCCGGTGAGCGCCTCAATGCGCCGTATGCCACCGGCCACGCTGCTTTCGCCAATAATGCGGAAGAAGCCGATCTCGCCAGTGCGCGCGACATGGATACCGCCGCATAGCTCGCGCGAACACATCAGGTGGTCGTGCCCTGCCACGCCATCATCAGCGCAGCCGACGGTCACCATACGCACGCGGTCGCCATATTTCTCGCCGAACAGTGCCATAGCACCGCGATCAATCGCGCGCTGGTAGTCGGTCACTTCCCATTCTACTGGGGTATCGGCGCGCACCCAGGCATTGATGCGCCGCTCAATGTCGCGCTGCTGCTCGGGCGTTACCTGCCGGTTGTGGGTGAAATCGAAGCGCAGCCGATCGGGCGCAACCAGCGAGCCAGCCTGGGCGGCATGGGTGCCAAGCACATCGCGCAGCGCGTGGTGCAACAGGTGTGTTGCCGTGTGGTTGCGCATAACGTCGCGGCGGCGCTCGGCATCGACATACGCCTCAACCGCATCGCGGAGCGCGATGGTGCCTTCATCGACGGTGCCGTAGTGCACGGTAATGCCGGGCAGTGGTCGCTGGGTATCGGTCACATGCACGCGCCCATGCGGGCCAATCAGCACCCCAGTATCGCCAACTTGCCCACCGCTCTCGGCATAAAATGGTGTGCGGTTGAGCACCAATTGCACCGCCTGGCCCGCACTCGCGGCGCTCACCGAATCGCCGCCTGCCACCAGCGCCAGTACCTGCCCGGTGCCGCTATAGTGCTCGTAGCCAATAAACTCGGTGGCTGGCAGCTCGAATTCGCTCCATATCTCGGCTTCGGCAGCACGCTTGAACTGTGTGGCGGCGCGACTGCGCGTGCGCTGCTCGGCCATTGCGCGGTCGTAGGCGGCTTCGTCAACAGCCAGCCCCTGCTCAGTGGCAATCTTCTGGGTCAAATCGAGCGGGAAGCCATAGGTGTCTTTCAGGGTAAAGGCATCTTCGCCAGGCAACACCGTGCTACCAGATGCCTGCACCTGGCTAATCACCGCGCCCAGGCGGCTGATACCACCGGCCAGTGTGCGCAGGAACTGGCGCTCTTCGCCATCAGTCGTTTCGAGAATGAACTGGCGGCGCTGCTGTAGTTCGGGGTAGGCCGCGCCCATCTGGTCGACGACCGTCGCAATTACGTCGGCCAGGAATGGCTTGTCGAAGCCGACGGTGCGGCCCTGGTAGGCCGCGCGGCGCAGAATGCGGCGCAACACATACGAGCGCCCGGTGTTGCCTGGCAGTACGCCATCGGCGATCAGGAATGCTACGGCGCGGCTGTGATCTGCCACGGCGCGGTAGGGGGCGAAATGCGCGCGATAGTGAGCTTCGTCGCTGCCAAGTAAGGCAATCGTGCGCTCAATAATTGGAATGAACACATCGGTGTCGTAGTTCGCTTTTACGCCTTGCATCACCATTGACATGCGCTCAAGGCCCATGCCCGTATCAACTGAGGGGCGTGGCAGCGGCTGCATTGTGGCGCGGTCGAACTGCATGAACACGTTGTTCCAGATCTCGACATAATCCGGGTCGTCGCTGTTTACGCCGTCGGCGGTCATCTTGCTCAGGTCGTCGCCCAGGTACACGGTAATTTCAGAGCAGGGGCCGCACGGCCCGGTGTCGCCCATCACCCAGAAGTTATCTTTGCGGCCAAAGCGCAGCACGCGGCTCGGGTCGGCCCCGGCAGCGATCCAGAGTTGCTCGGCCTCTTCGTCCGGCCCCAGCCCCCACTCATCGTCGCCCGCAAATACAGTAAACCACAGCCGCTCAATCGGCAGCGCAAACTCTTTAGTAAGTAAATCCCAGGCCATACTAATTGCATCGCGCTTGAAATAATCGCCGAACGAGAAATTACCCAGCATTTCGAAAAAAGTCTGGTGGCGCGGCGACGGCCCAACTTCCTCAAGGTCGTTATGCTTGCCCGAGACGCGCATGCATTTTTGTGCGGTCACGGCGCGGCTGTATGGGCGCTGTTCAAGGCCCAGAAATGTATCTTTGAACTGTACCATTCCCGAATTCGTAAAGAGCAGCGTTGGGTCGTTGCCCGGAATAAGCGAAGAGCTTGGGACAATCGTGTGCCCGCGCTGCTCGAAAAAGCGCAAGTAGGTACGGCGAATGTCGGCGCTAGAAAGGTGCTTCATACACTCAGGATTCCTTACACAGAGCGGGGCATTGGTGTGAGTATCACCAGGGCCTATAATGACAGAATGGTGGGTAGCCAGGGCTAGGTGTGCGGGTGGCGCCAACCATTACGATTGCCAGAAAATAACGCATACACGTGCGGCATTGTACGGCATCCTAGCGTCAATCGTCAACTCAGCCATGCAGTACGACATGTAAACTAAAACCCTTGCGTTTTGACTTGCGACGCCGTATAATGACCCCATGCTACCGGGTAGCTACGCATCCAGCCCGTCTATTAGGGAAGGCGCATGGAAGAGCAAGAACGAGCTACAGCCGACCAGCACGTTGAATCCACAACGAACCATGCCAACGGAACGCCCCACGATCTGTCTGCTGAGGAAGCGGAAGACCGCGCTTTGATGGAGCAGTTCCTCCTCAATCCCGCGCACGATTATCGCAACCTTCAGTATGGCGACACTGTCGACGGCACAATTATGCGCGTCGACCGGGACGAGATTCTGGTCGATATTGGTTCTAAGGCCGAGGGGGTGGTTCCAGCGCGCGAAATGCAGTCGCTGGATGCCGAGGATCGGGCAGCACTGCAGCCCGGTGGCGAACTGCTGGTTTTCGTCGTACAGACCGAAGACAAAGAAGGGCGCGCGGTTCTTTCCGTTGACAAAGCGCGCCAGGAAAAGAGCTGGCGACGGCTCCAGCAGAGCTTCGATAACAACGAAGTTATTGAGGCCAAGGTCATCAACTACAACAAGGGCGGGTTACTCGTCAATCTCGACGGTGTGCGCGGGTTCGTCCCGTCGTCGCAGGTGAGCGGCATTAGCCGCGGCCCCGAGACACAGAAACAGTCGGATATGGCGAAGATGGTTGGCACTTCAATGCCCTTGAAAGTCATCGAGATCAATCGTAACCGCAACCGGCTCATTCTTTCCGAGCGCCAGGCCGTACAGGAAGTGCGCGAAGGTCGCAAGGATGAGCTGCTCACGACCCTGAAAGAAGGCGATGTGCGCACAGGTGTGGTTACCTCGATCGCCGATTTCGGCGCCTTTGTCGATATCGGTGGGGCGGATGGCCTGGTTCACCTTTCGGAATTGTCGTGGAGTCGGGTGAAGCACCCAAGCGAGGTGTTGAAGCCTGGCGATAAAGTGCGCGTATACATCCTGAGCGTCGATAACGATCGTAAACGTATTGCACTGTCGATTAAACGCACCCAGAACGAACCCTGGTCGACGGTGAACGATCGCTACCAGCTCGGCCAGATCGTTGAGGGAACGATTACGCAGCTGGCATCGTTTGGCGCGTTCGCACGGATTGAAGATGGCGTCGAAGGACTGATCCACGTTTCGGAGATGGGCGATGGGCGCATTCAACATCCCCGCGATGTGGTACAAGAGGGCGATGTCATCAAGGCGCGGATTATTCGCATCGACCCGGCGCGCAAGCGCATGGGCCTGAGCATGCGTCAGCCTGGCGAGGCTGGCGATTCTGGTTCCCCGGCGCTCGAAGACGAGCCAACATAAGCTACCTTGGCAGCTGCGGCGCGGGGCGCAAGCACTAGTGGAGAACTACTATGTCCGAACAACGGGCGTTCGATAAATTTACCAAGCGTGCAAAACAGGTGCTGCAGATTGCCACCGAAGAGGCTCGCGCATTCAATCACCCCTATATCGGTACCGAGCATATTCTGCTGGGGCTGATTAAAGAGGGCGAAGGTGTTGCGGCGCGGGTGCTCGATGATTTGGGCGTAAAGCTCTCGCAGGCACGCCACGCGGTTGAGTTCATTGTTGGCATGGGCGAAGGCCCGGCGCGCGAGGGCCAGGATCTGACTGCCCGCGCGAAGAAAGTCATTGCCTATGCGGTTGATGAGGCCAAGCGCCTGAATCATCACTACATCGGCACCGAGCACCTGCTACTTGGGCTGGTGCGCAATGGCGAGGGCGTGGCGACCGGCGTGCTCGATATTATGGGCGTGTCGCTTGAGCAAGTGCGCACCCAGGTAATGCGCGTGCTGCGCCAGGGCACCGGTGCCAGCATTGAGCGCTCAGCCTCGGGCGGGCAATCGTCGACGCCGCCACAATCGCAGGCGCAGCGCCAGAGCAAAACCCCATACCTCGATGCGCTGGGTGCCGATCTGACCGAGATGGCCGAGGCCGGGCGCCTTGACCCGGTGGTAGGCCGCCAGCACGAAATCGAGCGCGTGATTCAGATTCTGTCGCGCCGCACCAAGAATAACCCCGCACTGATTGGCGAGCCGGGCGTGGGCAAGACTGCGATTGTTGAGGGCCTGGCCCAGCGAATCGTCTCGGGCGAGGTGCCCGACAGCATCAAGGGCAAGCGTGTTGTGACGCTCGATATGGGCGCGCTGGTGGCTGGCACCAAGTATCGCGGCCAGTTTGAAGAGCGGCTGAAGCGCGTGGTCGACGAAATTAAAGAGACGCGCTGCATCCTGTTCATCGACGAATTCCATACGATCATCGGTGCGGGTGGGGCCGAGGGTACGCTCGATGCCGCTAATATTCTGAAGCCGGCACTCTCGCGCGGCGAATTGCAGACCATCGGCGCAACTACGCTCGACGAATATCGCAAATACATCGAGCGCGACGCCGCGCTTGAGCGGCGCTTCCAGCCGGTGATGGTCGACCAGCCGAGCGAAGAAGAGACGATCGAGATTCTGCGCGGTATCAAGAGCCGCTACGAAGATTTCCATCAGCTGCAAATCTCCGATGATGCCATCAAGGCGGCGGCGCACCTCTCGGCGCGGTATGTGCCCGATCGCTTCCTGCCGGATAAGGCGATTGACCTGATCGACGAGGCGGCGGCGCGCGTGCGCATGACTCGCTCGGCCACACCGCCTTCACTGCGCGATGCGCTGCGCGGGCTTGAGGCCATTCGCAAGGAGCGCGAGGCTGCAATTGAGGATGCCCAGATTGATCTGGCAACCGACCTGCGCGAAAAAGAAGATCGTATGCTTGCTCGCATCGCCAAGATCGAGAGCGATATGGGCATTAACAGCGATGCCCAGGCTTCCGAGCGCCCTTACGTCACCGAGGAAGATATTGCCGAAGTGATTGGGATGTGGACGGGCATTCCGGTGAAGCGCTTGCAGGGCGACGAAACCACCCGCCTGTTGCAGATGGAAGACTTCTTGCATAACCGCGTGGTGGGCCAGCAAGAGGCGATTGTCACCATTGCTAAGGCGGTGCGGCGCGCGCGCGCGGGCCTGAAAGACCCGAAGCGCCCGATTGGCTCATTCATCTTCCTTGGCCCGACCGGTGTGGGCAAAACCGAGCTGGCGAAAACGCTGGCCGAGTTTATGTTCGGCTCGGAAGAGCACCTGATCAAGATCGATATGTCGGAATTCCAGGAGCGCCATACCACCTCGCGCCTGGTTGGCTCGCCGCCTGGCTATGTGGGCTATGGCGAGGGCGGGCAGCTCACCGACGCGGTGCGGCGCAAGCCCTACAGCGTGGTGCTGTTCGACGAGATCGAGAAGGCGCACCCGGATGCGTTCAACCTGCTGTTGCAGGTGCTTGAAGATGGGCAGCTGACCGATGGCAAGGGCCGCCGCGTCGATTTCCGCAACACAATCATTATCATGACCTCGAATGTCGGCACCGAGCACATTCGCCGGGCTTCGCGCATCGGCTTCTCGGGCTTCTCGGCTGGCAGCGAGCTGGATAATGACGATGTGCGGAAGAAGGTCGATGACGCGCTCAAGCAGCTATTCCGGCCCGAGTTCCTCAACCGTATCGACGCGACAATCATCTTCCATGCGCTGACCAACGAGGAGATCTACCAGATTACCTCGCTGATGCTCAAGCGCGTGCAGGAGCAGCTCAAGGATCATAGCCTGACGCTTGAGGTGCGCAAGGATGGTATCGACCTGCTTTCGAAGCGCGGCTACGACCCGGCTTTTGGCGCGCGGCCACTGCGCCGCATCATCACCAACCTGATCGAAGACCCGCTCTCGGAGGGCGTGCTGGAAGGCCGCTTCCAGGCGGGCGATACGGTGGTGATCGATACGGCGACGCTGGAAAGCGGCGAGACCTACCTGCGGCTGCGGCCCGCGCGCGAGCTGAAGGACGAGATCGAAGAGGAAGAGGGCGCAATCGCGTAGCGTTGCGCTGATAGCCATCACCCCTTTGCCCCCGCTCCCATCAAGGGAGCGGGGGCGTATTTTTTGCTGGCTGTGGCCGGCAGCAGCGTCTTACAACGTCATTCACTCTTTTCGGAGGTTTGCGAGGCGCCACAGCACCAGTGAGACCATGGCACTAAGCCGCAACGCGAACCTCCCGGAAGGTCGTGTGCCACGCATTAGCTAGCGAACACGCTGTGGGTCAATTTGTTTGATACAGATATCTTGGGCGGTTCCTTGAGAGATACAGGTGAGAAGCTGTTCGGTCTTTTGCTGGGCCGCGTGCAAACGCTGTTCGAGCGATTGCTGTTCACTGTGTAGTGCTGCAAAATACCAATAAAAATCCATATCTACTCGACCGGCGCTAATCGGCGAAGCTATTTGCGGACGCACATGCTTAAGCGCAGCGACATAAGCGGTGTAGATAGGACTCAGGCTTGTTGTTGGCAGCGCTTGAGCGACCGAGATTCGTGCAGGTAGCATGCCTGGTTGCAAAACTTCTGGACGGCTATTCAAAAAAAGGAGCCACCGCCAACATATATCAGCGTGCTGTGTATTTGCCGCAATAAACAGGCCAATCGGGAAAACATCGCTGGTTGTGGCCCCTTGTGCGCCCAAGGGCGGTGCAGCGACACCCACCGTTTCAGGGAGATCGTCGATTGCACGTGCACTCGTATCGATCAGCATGCCTGCTTTTCCGGTGCTGACGGCTGCAATGGCTTGCTCAGATGTAAGGGTGGGAGCGCTTGGTGAAGTATCGGCAGGTGTGCCAGTGCTTTGGAGTAAGTTCAAGTAGTAGCGTGTGCCCTCGATTACGGCTGGGTCGTCAAAGTTTGGCTGTAAGGCATCTGCATCATAACGCACCCAGGATGCGCCAAAGCGGCCAAGGAAGAAGGGGATCGTTATACGGGGTTCATAGTCAATAAATCCGGACGTTTGCCCTGCTTCATGATCAGTAAGCTGTTGTGCTGTTTGGAGGAATTGCTCGGGCAACCAATCAGCTTGTGGGGTGGGGATCCCTGCCTGAGCAAACAAGGCTTTGTTATAAAGCAAAATATGCAGGTATGCTGCATTCGGCAGGCCAATCACTTGGTTATCAAAGCGATAACTGCTCAACAGCACATCAGGATAATCGGCTCGGCTGAAGGAGGGATCGGCATCCATAAGTGGCTGAAGATCTAACAATAGGCGTGCATTGATTGGTGTTATTGCGCCACTACCGCTGAAACAGTCGACGCGCTGTGCTTCTGTTGCAATATCGTGGGATGATGCGGTAATGATCTGAATTCGCTGATCCGGATGCTCAGCCTCAAAAGCATGCGCAGCCACCTGCACACTTTGCGGGCTAAGCTCACTGACGCTGAAACGAATGCGGGTGACTCCGGGTGGATCGGTGAGTGGAATGGGCGTTGGAACGGTGAAAGGGATTGGCGATGGGATGGGTGTAGCTTGCACGACTAATTGTTCTAGGCTTGCTTGCGCTTGACTCAGCGCTATTTCAGGCGCAACGCCCTGTTGAAAAATAGCCTGCTTGGCTTGATCTAGCGCAAGCCCAATGTTTATGCTTGAGCCTTCTTTGCCTAGTGGAATGAGCTGCGACCGTTGTTCAAGCGTGCGCTGAATAATTGACCGAGTTTCGTCGTGTAATTGACCCCAGTAGCCGCTTTGATCTGCAATCGACCGGCGCATAGGGGTGGCAGCCAAATCAGGGTCGGCATCGATGCGAGGCACAACTTGATGGCTTAGGAAGGATAGCCAGCGCCAAGCTTCTTGGGGATGCTGCGACCCGGAACTCATAATGAAACCTTGAACTTCGCTAGTCACGCCAAAGAAGTAATAGGGCGCAATCGGTAGCGAGGCTAGGCCAATATCAAAAGGTGGTTTCCAATCATTCGATGTAGGTGTGAGCAAGTTAGTTCGCCAGATACCGACTTTTCCATCGGCAATCAAGGGCTGAGGGTCAGGCGCATGCGGCATCTGTGGGTCATAGACGATCCGTCGTTGTGCAAGATCGTAAGCTCGTGCGAAGGCATCAACGATTGCAGGCTGATCAAGGCGAACTTGTCTTGAATCTACTTCCCAGCTTTTGAAACCGCGTTGCGCTAGATCGGTGCTAAAAGCGAGACCTTCATCAACGATACCAAAAGCAACTTTGTCGGGTAAGCGGCGCACCAGTTGCTCTGCAGCTATTAGTATCTCATCCCAAGTCCAGGTTGGATCTGGCTCAGGAATGCCAGCTTGGGCGAATAACGTCTTATTGTAAGCGAGGCGAGGAATTGAGAGGGCATATGGTACCATGACGATATGATCTTCGCTTCCAAAGAGGTCAAGGATGCCTGGGAAGTAATCATCGCGATTAAAAGCGGGGTCTGTGGCAATAAAAGGGGAGAGGTTTGCTAGATCGCCATTTGTGATGTCAGCTGTGAAAAATAGATCGTCCACATAGGCTGTATCAGCTGCTCGTGCAAGTGATTGAATGACACGATCGTCAGGCTTTTCGGTTGGGTCAAAGGGAACAAATTGAACATGGACAGTTGTGTTTTGTGCGTTAAAATCATCGATTAGCGGTTGAAACACTTGCGCTTGAGCAGGCCGCGCAGCAAATCCAACTGTAACGACAGGCACCGCTTGATCAGGAGCAGGTAGTGAATTATTGATTTGGCAGCAATTTAGCATAAGGATACATATAATAAAACACCAGGCCGTAGTTCGTTTCATAAGTTTCCTTATTATAGTAACAGGCTACCCTTGTAATTAGGGGTAGCATGTTGGCAGCAATGTAGGGAGGCTATTACGGCGCAAAACTAGCATAGTAAGTTGAAAGGTTGGTTACATTGATTTCTGCGCCGTTCGAACGCGCATAGAAAGAGTGTCGAGAGATAGCCCTGTAATTGCCAACAGCAACAATCTTTGGCGAGTACGCGGTACATTGAGCGGTATAGAATATGGATTCTTCTTTTGAACAAGGGTTGGGGCTGCCTCCAGGGTTGATGACACTTCCATTCGCTAGTTTTTGCTGCACAGTTACCCGAACATATTCTGATCGAACGAGCCCAAAGGTTGTAGCGTTGAGTGTTGTTTTCCCCTGACCTTGAGCATACGCCCCTGTTAGACTCGAATAGCGACCCAAATAAAGCTCTGCCGTCCAGTTGATACCGAGTATTGAATTGTAACCGCTGCTTGATACGGCTTGTGCTCGGCTGATAGGTATGCTTACCATAGCGAGAATTGCAACTGCAACCAGCAGCCTTTGAGTAAGAAACATGTTTGCCTCTTTCTGCTATTAAGAAGCTTCGGTGAACCGAGATACTTGGGTAAGATGATGTAAATATTCGACGGTGTAACATAGCTTCTGTACTTTGGGAAAGGGCCACCGCTTGAGGAGCGGGGTCGGGTGTATCCTTGGCGTTGCCTAGACGACCAAGAAAGGAACACCCGATGCCCCGCCAGCCCGATT
>WBZP01001455.1_pt1 | contig 29031 bp, 25 predicted proteins | sample 5204301 | NCBI WGS metagenome assembly WBZP01 (sample SAMN12412401, study PRJNA552823) | activated sludge metagenome | isolation source: activated sludge from nitrification reactor of wastewater treatment plant... | place: USA: Pennsylvania | collected 2017 | reverse complement strand
TCTTCCAGCACGCCGAGCGTCATCAGATCCAAGTCGTTGGTCGGTTCGTCGAGCACCAAGAGGTTTCCGCCCCGTCGCAACAGCTTCGCAAGCTGGACCCGGTTGCGCTCTCCACCCGATAGGGTTCCGACCTTGGCATCGGCAAAGCGATCATCAAACAGCAGCATGCGCAAAAATGTCCGGACATGGACCGGACCGTCTTCTAGGAAGACGCTGTCACTGTCCCCCGATACTTCATCGAGCACGCTCTTGTCATTGTCGAGGTCAGCGCGTCCCTGATCCAAAAAGGCGATCCGGGTGTTGACTCCCCGCACGACCTCTCCAGCGTCGGGTGCAAGCTCTCCAATCAGCGTTCGCACCAGCGTTGTCTTGCCCGCGCCATTGCCACCAATGATGCCGATGCGATCGCCCGGCTTCATCAGCAGCGTCAGGTCCGAAAACAGCTTTTTGCCACCGATCGACTTGCTGATCCCGCGAAGCTCCAGGATGGTTTTGCCGAGTCGGCCACCAGTTGGTAAGCGAAGGATCAGCCTGCGATCGACGTTCGAGCGCTCTTCCTGCTTGGGCTTGGCGGACACGGCATCATTGAATCGATCGATGCGCGCTTTCTGTTTGGTGGTACGGGCTGCCGGACCGCGCCTGATCCAGTCCAGCTCACGGCGCACAAACATCGCCCGGTCGCGCTCGCGCTGGGCTTCGGTGTCGAGTCGCTCGGCCTGCTTTTCCAAAAAGCGCTGGTAGTTGCCTTCATAGGAATAGAGCTTGCCGCGATCGATCTCGAGAATCCTGGTGGCGACTCGGTCGAGGAAATAGCGGTCGTGGGTCACCAAGACCAATGCCCCTGGCTGACTGCGCAGCCTCGCTTCGAGCCACTCAACGGTACGGGCATCGAGGTGGTTGGTCGGCTCATCGAGCATCAGCAGCTCGGGTCGTGCCAGCAGGGCTGCCGCCAGCGCGACACGTCGCCGTTCACCGATCGAGAGGTTGCCGACGATGGCGTCCATCGGTGGCAGCTCCAGTGACGCAGCAATGCCACGAATTTCGTGCTCAACGTCCCAGCCACCGAGATCCTTGATGTGTTCGTGAAGCTCGGCCTGGCGCGCAATCGCGGCATCGCGCTTGGTGCCATCGCTTGTTTCGATCTCGTGACCGAGCGCTTCTAGCTCGGCGAGCACTTGCCCGTGACGGCGCATCCCTGCCCGCAGCGCTTCAATCACCGAGGATGTGATGGGGAGGCGTGGCTCCTGCGGGACGTACTCAACGTGCAGGCCACGCTGCCGCGTAATCAGTCCGACATCGGGCTCGGCATCACGGCTGTCAGCGGGCAGAGCGCCATCTTGGGCCTGTCCGACTGGCTCTGCGTCGGGCCCAACGAGCAGGCGCATCAGCGTCGATTTGCCAGAGCCGTTCAGTCCCACCAGTGCGATTCGATCCGCTCCTTGCACCGCAAACGAGACACCGGCGAGGACGCGCCGGGCTCCGAAGCTCTTTTCAACCCCTTGAACCGTGAGGATGGTCATCCGGGCTTCTTTAATACCGTAGGCTTTTGCGGATATCGCGGACAGTGTCGTCGAGCGTCTCCGCAGGATCGCGAGAGGAAAAGCCCAGTTCGCGAACCGCAAGGCTGCTGTCGCAGTACCAGTAATGTTGAGACATTTCAAAGCTGATGCGTTCGACGGGACTAGTCTGGCCCCGGTGACGATACAGCTCGTCCACGGCGCGTACTGCGCCTTCTAGGACTCGATTCCAGCGCGAGGGCAGCTTGAGCCACGGACCGTCGACTCGGGCAATTCGACCGAGCCGACCCAGGAATTCGGCAAAGGTCCAGTTCGGTCCACCGAGCAGATACCGCTGTCCCGAGCGACCCTTTTCCATGGCTGTCACGCAGGCCGGTGCCACATCGCGAACGTCCACGAAGTTGATGCCACCCGACGGAATCGCCGGAATCTCGTTACAGAGCAGACGCCGAACATCCATGGTCGACGAACCACGACGATCACCGGGTCCAAGCAGAAGACTCGGATTGACGACCACCAGCTCGACCCCAAGCTTTGGGGCAAGCTCCAGCGCGAGCTTCTCTTGGTAGATCTTGGAGAGGTAGTAGGGCCAATCGCCGCACAGCTCAACCGGATACGGCCAGCTTTCATCGGCAATCGGTTCCGCTTCGCGAGCAATCGCAATCGTTCCCGAGGTACTCGCGAGGAGCACTCGCCTCACACCGGCGCGCTTGCAAGCCTGCAGCAGCCGCCTCGTACCATCGACGTGTAGGTGCATCATCTGCTGGGTACGGGATGGGTCTCGCGACACCATTCCGGCCAGGTGATAGACCTCTTTGACACCATCGAGTGCCAGATCCAGTGCCTCACTGGAGGCTTCGTCCTGTCCGGCCTTGGCTGCCTCGGGCGAGACGCGATTGGAGTCGCTTAGCAGATCCCCCTGATAGACCGAGACACCCAGCTCACGAAGCTCAGCGGTGGGCTCGCGAGTCAGCACCCGCACGGCTTGGCCGCGTCCCCGCAGCGCCCGCAGCAGGTGTTCTCCTAGGAAACCCGTGCCACCTGTAACCAGAACCGGCCCTCTTGTCGAGGGCTCCACCACTTGACCGTTTGCTTGCACGGCCGGTGACGATATCTGACTCGGCCGGGCAGTCAAGGGTGTCAGGACACAAAGCGCAGTGACTCGCCCGCCCGCAGCAAAACTGGCAGCAGCAGCGGTCTTTCAGCAACCGGCAAGCTCCCCGCCACCGCGAGTAGATGTTCACCGAGAGGGCGGGACCGCGCCGTGGGATGCCGCAGCCGCTGACCGAGCTGGGCCGCTGCATCTGCCAGCGTGGGGGGGAGTTCCGTTGCCACCAAGGGCGCATCGAGCAATGCCGGCTCGGCAATCCGGGCGAGCAGTGATCGTAGCTCGCTGTGGGCTTGATGTAATTCGGTGATGGCGCGCAGGCTGAGCGGCTTGTTCCAGACCGTTGCGGCGTGCACGCTCAGCACAAACGTCGCGAGTAGCTGCGCCGGTAGTCCGAGCACGAGTCGGCGGTAGTCTTCGCTTCCTTTGCGAAACAGCGCGTTGAAGCGTAGCGAGGGGCCAAGCAGCGTCAAAGCGCGGCCGATTGCGGCGGCATGTGGCGACTCCTGGTTGCCAAGCAGCGGTCCGTACAGCGCATCCAAGAAGTGCTGAATCTGAACCATTGCTTCCTCCGGCGCGCCGCCGCTGCGCAGACCCAGGTGTTGCGCGGTGGTCTGTTGCTGATGGCTGGCAAAGGCTGCAAAGCTCGGCGAGGACAGAAAGTGAGCTGAGTCATCCCGGATCGTGGTTTCGAGCGACAGCCAGCGCAGTTCTCGCGCCCCACTGGGCAGTGGGACGGTGCTCTCGGTGAGTGGATTTTTGCCAATGGCAGCGAGCTCCGACAGGAGCTCTTCGTGGCGGACCCCGTGACCACTGCCGTGCGCGTCTTGCAGCGGACAGACCACGCTGTTCACATCGACCACTTGGGCGCTCCCCACCCGAAACACGCGGTTAAATGGGAACAGGCGGCAGGTCGTGAACTTGGCGTCGCGACCGTAGGTCTGTTCGTAGCTACACATGCCATCGCTGGCCAGGAACCAGCAGCCGTCGGTGACATCGGGCAATCGCACATAACCACCGGGCAGCGGGTGGAGCAGTGGCGCAATGTTTGGCACCCGTCCGAGCAGAGGTACAAGTTCTCGCTGTGCGCTGATCGCGATCCCTTTGCCGCGACAGCAGGCTTGGCCGCAGGACGCGCAGTCATAGCGGAAGGCTCCATCCAAAAACGCAAAGTAAGTCGCGGCCATAGCACCATCGTATCACGGTAGATATGGCACAGAACAGACTGGTTGTGCGTGACTCGCCGTTGTCCTATAGCGGGAGTGGCTCATCTATATTAGTCACGTGATATGATTAATATCTGGGTGACGGGATGAACCGGCTGGATTGGGCCTAGCCGGCGTCGAATACGTGCGCATTGTGCGATCTTGGTGCAAGATGTCGACATGGCGCTGCTGATTGCGCCGGGAGGTTGTTTCGATGATATCGCTGCTGGTGTCGTTTCTGCTCTACGCGGTCGCCTTTATGCTGACGGCGCGCATCGTACCGGGCATCGAGGTTCGCTCCTTCCGCAGCGCGGTTGGCTTTGCGGTGGTGTTTGCTATCCTCGACGGGCTTTTGTTTAAGCTGCTCGCGATTGTGACGTTACCGTTGGTCGTGGTCACGCTGGGGCTGTTCTTGCTGGTCATCCGCGCCTGGCTGTTCATGCTCACCGACAAGTTCATCGATGGTGTCAAGATTGACGGCTTCTTTTCGGCGCTGATCGGCTCGCTGGTGACCGCGTGCCTCAACAGCGGCATCACCTGGATGGTTCACAAGATTTTCTAGCCCTACAAACCCGTCTCCTCCCGCCCGGACTTACGGTGATCAGCCGGGGCCCTGCACGCACGACGCGATGTTGAAGAACAGGTACTCGAGCAGTCGCTCTTGCGGGGAGAAGTTTGATTTGCAGCTACTCGGCCAGCGTGAGCCTTCGCTGACGACACCATCGGGTTCGGTGTTGTAGGTCGAGAAGTGGACCCGTCCGCAGGAGTTGTAGTCAAACGTGACGGTCTGCGGGCGATTGCCGTAGCTTGATGCTGGTCCGTCGACCCACACCTTGGTCTGCGTCTTGGGATCGTCGGATGCCTTCGAGACCACCACAAAGCTGTAGTCGACGGCGACCTGTCCGTTGCGATTGATGACGCCCGGCATCTGCTCCAGCCACTTGACCATCTCCTTGTCGAGCACCCGATATTGTCCTCCGTAGTAGTTGCGTGAGTCGGCAGCCGTGGGTTTTTCAGGGGCAGCCAGACACATGGCCGGGCCGGGCAGGGACTGCGGCTCGAAGCACAGGTACGGAGCAAACTCCGGCACCTGCTCGATGACGTCGTAGGCCCAATCGGTCACATACAATCGCCCACCGGAACGCACGAACTTTTCCAGGTTCTTTTTGACCTGTGGTGTCGCAAGCAGTCCCTGGTACTGATTGTCGGTGCAGTTTACGACGACGATGTTGTACGAAAGAAGCTTGGTTTCATCGGCAAGCAGCGCGCCCAGCTCGGCAATCGCGGGCGGGTTGCGGCTGCCGACGGCGCGACCGTTGTACATGTCCAGCTCGTCGATACCGATGCGCTTCAAGACACACTCAATCTGATCGTAGTCGCCGCTGACCACCGCAATTCGCGGGATGTAGTCTTGTGGAGACAGTTCCCGGTTTTTCTTCGGCAGTCGAACGATGCCGCTGCCGGTGCCAGGGTCGGCAGGTACGGTGTTTTCCACACAGGCGACGGATTCCATGGCCACAACGCGCTGAAATCGACCGAGCCGGGCGACGAGCGGAAACTTGCCCGCAGGAGTGCCTTTTAAACGGAAGCTGCCATCGAAGTTGGTGATGGCTTGGGTGACTGCCGGCGGGGTGTCATTGCACAGGTCGCAGCCAAGGCCAGGCGGAAACTCGGGGAGGTTGTCGACTGGCACAAAGACCGCAGCGCCCGGGATGGGGTCTTTGCCGTTGCCCGCATAGAGCTTGCCGACTACCTCAGTGGTGGTGCCGGGCGGGCACTTGGGCACGTCGCAGAAGCGACCTTTGCAGACTGGCGGGGGAATCGACATATCGCCGGGGCGGGGCCCATCGGTGGGGCTTTGGTTGTCCACCTCATCCACGGGGAGTCGATCGACGCTACAGCCGGTCTGAAGCGGCAGAATCGAGAGCAGTGAAACCAGCCACACAGTTGCGTAAAAACGGCACGTCATGCGAGCCTCCGAGAGCGATTTTCAGTCACAGGAATCGGGCGAATGTTCGGGACGCTAGCTGCTCTACTTAGTCGGGTCAATCGTGGATGCGGGCCGGTGTTGCGCGGGCTCGGCCTGCTCGTGGCGGTGGTGCTTGGGTCGTGTCAACAGCCAGAGAGGACGGTACCAGCTCGTCAGAAGGGACCGTCCGCACAGGATGCCTATCGTCGACCTGCAGAGCTGATTGCGGCGCTCCGGATCGTGCCCGGGCAGACCATTGCGGAGATCGGCGCGGGCGGTGGCTACCTGACGCCGTATCTGGCCCACGCGGTAGGGTCGAAGGGCAAGGTGGTGTCGACCGATATCGATGGAGAGGCGCTCGGCGCGCTGCGGCAGCGGACCCGTGAGTTACCCCAGGTCGAGGCAAGGCTGGTTACTCGTGAGCAGTCAGGACTGGAACCGGGTCGCTACGACCTGGTCTTGCTGGCTGACGTTGTTCATCTATTGCCAGCCCCGAGCCACTATCTGCTGGCACTGTTCTCCGCGCTGACCAAAGGGGGGCGAGTCATCGTCAGTGGACGGATTGACCGGCGTGAGATCCTCGATCAAGCGGTCAAGGCGGCTGCGCTTACGTGCTCGGACGTCGCCATCGAGCTGCCCGGGCAGTTCGTAACCGAAGTTCGACCGGCGCGCTGAGCGTCGCTTGAGATTGCAGTGGGAGGCGTATTGCTGTCGTGAGCGGCCTTCCCTATAGTTCGCCGCCATGACCACGCCGCGTTATCCGTGCCAGACTGCTTCCGACAACCCTGCTCCGTCGGGGGGCGACGAATCGGCCCGCCGCCGAGTGCTCGTTCGCCGCGTGGATGAGGTCGAGTCGCTCAGCGATTTGTTCCTGCACTGCTTACCGGCGTTTGGCGGGGCCTACCTGCGTCGGATCTATACGCTTCTGGATGCCGCGATTGGGGCGGGCTGTCCGTTGACGGTTGCGATCGCGGGTCCGGTGACGGTGTCCGGACAGCAGCACACCTGGCTCAACCCCCTGCTCGAAACGGGCTGGATCGCGTACTTGAGCACGACCGATGCGGTCTGTTACCACGACGGCCACCGCAGCCTCGATGATCATCGCGACCCGGTCTATGAAGTGCCGATCTTTGGGGATGACGGTGTGCTGCGCGACGAGGGCACGATTCGCGTCACCGACATGGCCTTTGATGAGCAGGTGCTGCTCGATCAGGATCGGTTTTTGACCGCCTGTCTGCTCCGGCCCGAGTTTCAGAAGAAGATGACTGGGACGGAGCTGCGCTATCTACTCGGCGGGCTCTACGCGCAGCAAGAGCAGAAGAACCAGGTATCGCCGGGACTGCTGAGCACCTGCAATCGACTGGCGATTCCGATCCTGGTCGGGGCACCGGGCGACGGTAGCGTGTTCCTAAACGCGATGAAGCTGTGGGCAATGAAGCAGGCCGGGCTGATTCCCGAGTTCTCGTTCGATCTCGATGTCCAGGCCGAGGTCTTCGAGTCATGCGCGTACCACTACCACTGCCTGTTCCAGGTTCAGCCGGGTTCGCTGGCGACGCTGATTTTGGGCGGTGGCGTACCGAAGAACTACAACTTGCAGCCGGAGCCGGGGCTGTCGCAGGTGCTCGGCCTCTCCGAGGTGCGCGGCTATACGTTCGATGTGCAGATCGTGAGCGCTCCGATTACTGACGGTTCGCTGTCGTCGTGTCCGCCCGCCGAAGCGGTGACCTGGGGCAAGGTCGACAAGGATGTCTATCAGCGCACCACCGAGAGCATGCAGGCCGACTACTCGATGGTGATGCCATTTATCGCGAAAGCGCTGCTCGACAACCGGGCTCGCTATGCGCGCTGGGCCGAAAAGATGGGTGAGGAAGAGCTGTTCGAGAAACATCCCAAAGCACGTGGCTACCTGCGCGATCGAGCGGGTTACCGTTTGTTCGAAAAGCGAGGCGTGGCCAATGAACAGCTCTTTTCTGCGGTGCGGAAGAACGCGGACTGGTTGAAGGCGACGCTCCACTATCCGCTCGGTGCCAAGTAGCCGGTGCGGCTCACCATCCTGGCCATCGGCAAGCTGCGTGACCCGTGGGTGCTCGCGGGCTGTGCCGAATACGAAAAGCGCTTGCGTCCACGCCTGCCGGTCGAGGTGGTCGAGGTCAAAGACGAGGAGCAGCTTCGCAAAAAACTGCCGCCGCGCTTCAAGGTCTGGGTGCTCGATGAGCGGGGTGAGCAGCCGTCCTCGCGGGAGCTGTCGCAGCGGCTCCAGCAGGTGTTTTTGTCAGGGGCGGCTGGACTGGCGCTGTGCATCGGTGGGGCGGACGGACACAGTGCAGCGCTACGCGGCCGAGCCGATTATCTATTGGGGCTGTCGAAGCTGACGCTGCCGCATCGGCTGGCCCGCCTGATTGTGATGGAGCAGATCTATCGGGCGCAGTCGATCCTCGACGGCAGTCCGTATCATCGCGAGTAACACGCATCGCTTTTGTTGTGGCTCGCCGCATGTACTACAGTCGCCGCGACAAAGGGGACTCACGGACATGGCGGTGCGGTTTTTACACTCGGCGGACTGGCAGATAGGCAAGGTCTTCGCAGATCTGGTGGCGCATGACTCGGATCGGGCGGCGCTGCTGAAGATCGAACGAGTGCGGGCAATCGAGCGAATGGCGCGTTTGGCGACGGAGCACAAGCTCGACTGCGTGGTGGTCGCGGGCGACGTGTTCGATAGTCATACCGTCGCTGATGACGTGTTGCGGCGGACGCTCAATGCGATGACTGGCTTTGCGGGACCGTGGCTGCTACTGCCAGGGAACCACGACGCGGCGCTTGGGGAGAGTGTGTGGACGCGCCTTCTGCGACTGCCGGTGCCAAAGAACGTCATTCCGATGCTCACGCCCGAGCCGGTGATCTGCGCGGACGGTCGCTTGGCGGTCTTGCCCGCACCGCTGTGTCGTCGCCACGAGTCGTTGGATATCACCGAGGCGCTCGATGACATGGTGACGGAAGCGGGCGCGGTCCGAGTGGGGGTGGCTCATGGGTCGGTGAAGAATCGACTGCCAGAGCGCAGCGAAGCGGTCAACGAAATCGCCGAGGATCGGGCCAAGCGGGCGCGGCTCGATTATCTGGCGCTTGGTGACTGGCACGGAACGCTGCAAATCGCCGACAAGACCTATTACGCGGGAACGCCCGAGCCCGATCGCTTCAAGGACAAAGACCGCAGCCCGAGCGGCAATGTGCTGCTCTGTCACATCGACGGTCCGGGGGCGGCACCACAGGTCGAGCCGATTCCGATTGGGCACTTTCAGTGGGAAAAGCGGGCGCTGTCCCTCCAATCGGCGGAAGACCTGGCGATGCTCGATGCCTTGCTCGGCGGACTGTCGACAAGTCCGGAGCGGCTGGTGGTGGATCTGACGCTGAGCGGTTCGCTTCCGGTGTCGCTCGACGACCCGCTGCGGGGCCTACTCGCCGATTGGCAGGCGAAGCTGCACCTCCTGCGGGTTCACGACAGCGGGCTCTTACCTGAAGTAAACGATGCCGAGCTTGCGGGACTGCCAACGGAAGGACTGCTGCGCAGTGTGATTGCGGATTTGCGTGGCAAGCAGGCGGTAGGTGGGGAGCTGGGCGGGGAGGCGCGGCTCGCGCTCAAGCTGCTGCTATCGGAATATCGCCAAGCGGAGAGAGGGTAGGGCAATGCGGATTCGGCGGATTCAGATCAGCAACTTTCGCAAACTGCGTGGGCCACTTACGCTTTCTGGGCTCGGCGATGGCCTGACGGTGATTGCGGGTGACAATGAAGATGGCAAATCGACGCTGCTGCTCGCCCTGCGGGCGGCGCTGTTCGTAAAGCACAAAATCAGTGCTGGCGTATCAGAGGAACTGCTCCCGTTCGGAAGCAAGGTGCGACCCGAGCTGCGCGTGGACCTTGAGTTCGGTGGGCGACCGTATTCGATCTACAAAGCGTTCTATCAGAGCCCACGTGCAGAGCTGACGACGCCGACGGGAAAGTTGGAGGGAAGCGCTGCCGAAGAAGAGCTACAGCGACTGCTGCGTTTCGAGTCACCCCAGAAAGGCAACGCCGAGCCCAAGCACGAGCACCAAGGGCTGTGCGGCCTCTTGTGGTTGACGCAAGGGGAGTCGTTTTTGAACCAACTTCCGTCGTCGACGCTCCAGCGGGATTTGCAATCGGCGCTCGAAGCAGAGGTCGGCAGCGTGCTGACTGGTGAGGTGGGACGGAAGCTGCTCCACATCTTCCGCGAGCGATATGAAGAGAACTTTACCAAGACCGGTCAGCCTCGGGATGAGCTGAAGAAGGCGCGGGAACGAGTAGAGACTCTGACCGGCAAGCTCGGGACGTTGACGGCGCAACTGCGTGACTACGAAGGAAAAGTCGACAAGCTCGGGGAGCTTCAAGCACGGCTGCACCGGTATCGGGAAGATGACACGCTGGGACAGGAGCAGGTAGAACTGGTGGCCAAGCAGGAGGCGCTGCTCGGCATTGAGCGACGAGAGCGTGTCCTGGAGTCCCTGCGACGAGATGGAGAGCTGCTCGCCGAAAAGCTCAAGGGCGAGGTGGCTCGAAGGAATCGGCGGCACGAGCAGCGGGAGCAGCTTCGGCGAGCGATAGAAGAGCTGGCGAAGCTAGAGGTCGAGCAGCAACATCGGGCGGTCGAGTGGTCGGCTCTGCAAGAGCAGATGGCGACGCTGGAAGCGCAGAGTCGGGCACTCCAAAAACTGCGTGAGGACAAACAACGCGAAGCGTCGGCGCTGCGCCAGGGCGTCGAGCGGTTTCGAATTGGCAAAGAGCTGGCCGAACGAGAGCAGCGACTGGCTGAGACGGTTGCGATCGAGGACCGGCGGGCCAGACTGGGTGAGGAACTGCTGCGGCTGTTGGTCGATGACGGCAAGCTCCAGCGGTTGCGAGAGCTTTCGCGCAAGGTGCGTGAGCGTGAGGTCGAGCTGCAAGCGGTGGCGACGCAGATCGAGGTCGAGCAGCTCGGAGCCGGGACACTATGGATCGATGGCCAGTCGGTCAGCGGACAGGGGGAGCCGCTGTGGCTGACGGAGCGGACGGTGATTGAGCTGCCCGGACAGCTTCGTTTGGTGGTGACACCAGGGCGAACCGGGGCGAGCAAGCTACGCAAGCAGCTCGATGAGCACAGAGAAGAGCTGATGCGCCAGCTTGCAGAGTTGGGGCTCCCAGATGTGATGTCGGCAGAGCGTGAGCACGCGGCGAGGAACGATCGACTCGGCGAGCTGCGCGAGCTGGAGGAGCGTCAAAAGCGGCTCTGTCCCGAGGGACTCTCTGCCCTGCGCGAGGAGATCTTCCGGCTCGATCGCAAACAGAAGCTGCTCGGTGGGGACGGTGAATCGCTGCCGCTCGAAGAATGGGAGCGACGACTGCTGGAGTGTGAGACGTCGCTGTCGGGGTTGGAAAAGCAAGTGGGGCAAGCGAGTGAGGCATCGACGAGTAAGCGACTGACGGTGTCGCAGCTTGGTCAAGAGCAGGCTCTGCTAGTTGGGAAGCTGACTCAGCAACAACGGGAGGTCGAGCGCAGTCGCGAGCGTCTGACCGAAGAGTCGGAGCAGCTTGCGGATAGTGAGCTCGACGCGGCGGTCCAAGCGCGGCAGCAAGCTGTGGCGGCGGTGCAGGCGCAGGTCGCGCAGCTCGATGCCGAGGTGAAGAGCGCAGACCCGGTCGGGGTTCGTGAGAGCGTCGAGCAGCTTCGAGACGCGGTGGCCGAGCGGTTGCGGCGGCTCCAGTCGACAGAGCGCGAAGTCCAGGATCTCGCGATAGAGCTGCGGACCCTCGGGCAACAAGCGCTCGATGAAGAGGTCGTGGAGACGAGGGCAGAGCTTTCGCGAGCTGAGGTCGAACTGGCCCATAAGCAGCGTCAAGCGGCAGCGATTCGGCTGCTGTATGACAGCTTGCAAGCCCATGACCGCAGTGCCCGAGAAGCGTATTTGGAGCCGCTGTCTCGTCTGATAGAGCCTTATTTGCAGGCGATCTTGCCGGGCTGTCGATTGCAGATTGACGAAGCGACGATGGCGATGGTGGGGCTGCGACGCGGCGAACACCTGGAGCCGTTTGCGTCGTTGAGCATCGGCACTCGCGAGCAACTGGCGGTGATCGTGCGATTGGCAGTGGCGGACTTGATGGCGCAGCGTGGTGAGTCGGTACCGCTGGTGTTAGATGACGCGTTGGTGTTTTGTGATGATGCGCGGTTTGACCGGATGCTCAAGCTGCTGCGGCGAGGGGCGAGTCGTCATCAGATCCTGGTGCTGACCTGTCATGAGCGAGAGTTTCTGCGCGCCGGTGCACCGGTGATTCGCTTAGCCGACTGTCGCGATGCTGCTTGACGGCGGGCCACAGACAGGCGAAGGACAAGGCCATGACTGCACAGATCAAACTCAAGCCAGGTGATCCGGCCCCGGACTTTTCTCTCGTTGGAAGTGATGGCAAGACCTACCGACTCGCGGACCTCACAGGCCGCCGGATCGTTTTGTACTTCTATCCCAGGGACAACACCCCAGGTTGCACCCAGGAAGCCTGCGACTTCCGTGACCAGCAGGGTCGATTCGGCGATACGATCATTTTTGGAGTCAGCCCCGACTCGGTCGCTTCGCATCAGCGCTTTGCGGCCAAGTACAGCCTGCCGTTTGTGCTGCTGTTTGATCCCGGCTCTGAGGTCGCGAAGCGCTACGGGGCGTACGGTGAGAAAGTCATGTACGGCAAAACGAGCCTTGGCATCATTCGCTCGACGTTCGTGATCGATGAAGCGGGTCGACTTGCGGCCGTGTACGGCAAGGTCTCGATCAAAGGACATGTCGAGCGTGTCCTGTCCGACATCGGTGCGGCCTCTGCGGTAGGATCGCAGCATGCCTAGCTCGGTTGTTTCTCGTGAGAGTCGTCCCTATTCGGTGGTGTTGTTTGGTGCGTCGGGCTTTACCGGCAAGTTGGTCGCGGAGTATTTGGCCGGTCTGCGACGGAGCGACCTGCGCTGGGCGATTGCTGGCCGCAGCCGCGCCAAGCTCGAAGAGGTCCGGCGCGATCTGGCGCGAATCGATCCCGCCTGCGCCGATTTGCCCATTCTGATTGCCGACAGCAGTGATGCCGCAGCGTTGCGTGACATCGCTCGTTCGACCCGAGTGGTCTGCACCACCGTGGGTCCGTACGCCAAATATGGCCACACCCTGGTCAAGGTCTGCGCAGAGGAAGGTAGCGATTATTGTGACCTGACCGGTGAGACGAACTTTGTTCGTAGCTCGATCGACAGCGTTCACAGCATCGCCGAACAGACCGGCGCTCGCATTGTCCACTGCTGCGGCTTTGACTCCCTGCCCTCGGACTTGGGGGTTCATCTACTCGCCGAGCACTTTGCGAAGCAGGGCCAGCGCATCGGTAGCGCCAAGCTGTACGTGGTGGCGATGCGGGGCGGAGCGAGCGGTGGCACGATTGCCTCCGGGCTTCACATGTTTGCCGAAGCCAAGCACGATCGAGAGCTCCGTCGGCTTCTGGGCGATCCCTACGCGCTGTATCCCGACCGCAGCAAAGATCGTGGTCCGGATCGCGGCGACCAAAAAGGTGTGGAACTGGATGCCGAAGCCGGTTACTACACCGCGCCGTTTGTGATGGCTGCGATCAACACCCGGATCGTCCGTCGCACCAACGCCATTTCGAACTTTGCCTATGGTCGCGACTTCCGCTACGCCGAGGTGGTGGCTTGTCCGAAGACGGCGGCAGGTCTGTTCCGAGCGGCTGCCACAGCGGCCATGACGGTCGGTATGGTGGTGGTGGGCAGTAGTGCAACTCTGCTCAGTCTGGTGGAAAAGCGCTTGCCGGCACCGGGTGAGGGTCCGTCGCAGAGTGCTCGTGATCGCGGATTCTTCGTGCTCCGAATCATTGGACACAGTGCACCTGGCAGCAGTGGTGCCGTGACTCGGGCTGAGTGCAACATCAAAGCGAACCACGACCCGGGTTATGGCGAGACTTCTCGGATGCTCGGGGAAGCGGCGTTGTGCCTGGCCGAAGATTCGCTGTCACCGCGTGGTGGTGTGCTGACTCCAGCGGTAGCGATGGGCAATCACCTGGTCGCCCGCCTGCGCAAAACCGGCATGACCTGGGAAGTTCGAGAACTGTAGTACGTCGTCGTAAATCGCACAAAAAGCATCGATCGGTCGGACCGGCTCCTGTGGCATGCTGAACTAGGTGCGATGATCGGGAAATCCGCGCAAGCGCTGTGGTCCTGGCTCGGCTCGACGATCGGGCAACGGGGGCTTGCGCTGACGCTTTCGCTGGGGCTGCCGGTCGTGCAGGGCTGTAATAAGCCGCTGCCGTCGGTACCGAAGCCCCCGCAGGTGCCTTCCGGACAGACGCTTCGGGTGGCGGCCTTCGCTGATTACTTTGGGACACGGACACTCCCGACGTTCGAGGCGAAGACCGGTAATCATGTCGATGTCGAGGTCTTTCAGTCGAACGAGTCGCTGCTGGCCACCATCGACAGCCGTCGCTTCGACGTGGTCTTTCTGTCCGGTTATGCCGTCGAGCATATGATTGAAAGCGGGCGGCTGCTCAAGATGCCACGGGAGCGGGTGCCAAACCTGGCGCAGGTGCCGCTCGACTTTCGCAATCCGCCGTATGACCCGAGCCTGAACCACTGTGTGCCGTACATCTGGTGGGTGATCGGCTTTGCGTTTCTACCTCCGACGACTGGGCATGTGAGTGAACCGTCGAGTCTCGATGCGCTGTTTGCGCCGACCGGCCCGGGGGTGGCGTGGCTCGATGACATGCGGGCGACTTTGGGGATGGCACTTCGCAAGCTTGGACGCTCTCCCAATTCGCGAGAGGCTGCGGACGTTACGGCGGCCCGTGATCTGTTGTTGCGAGCGCTGCCTCGGGTGGTCGATATCGTCGATGATCCGGCGGAGCTGCTTCAGAGTGGGCGGATCTCGGTCAGCATGGGCTGGTCGAACGATGTCTTTTCGCTCACGCGCAAAGATCCTCGGGTGCGGTTTCTGCTACCCAAAGAGGGAACGCTGCTTTACGTCGATTTTGTGTGTGTTCTGTCGACGGCCCAGCAGCCCGAGGTCGGTTTTGCGTTTCTCGACCATCTGCTGGAGCCTACGATTTCGGCGGAGATTGCCAACACCCGCATGATTCCGACCGTGAGCGAAGGCGGAAGGCGGATGCTGGATGCCGAAGCCCACTGGATGTGGGGGACGCTCGAGTCACTGCGTGGTCACAGCGGTCGGCATGAGCCGCTGCGCGATGTGGGCGATGCGACGACGCTCTACGAAAAGGCTTGGCAAGAGGTCAAAGCCGGGCTGGCGATGGAAAAAGCCCGTCGAGCAGCCCAACCGCCCGCGCCGGTCGAAAAGAAACCGGTGCCGGTGCCGATCAAAGGCAAAAAATGGGTCAGCCCGATTTGAGCCCGAGGCCGGCGTCGCGCTGTTTCCGCCACAAATCGTAGTGCAGGTAGGCGGCCCAAACCAGCGCATGGCTGATCCGTCCCGACTGAAACAGCGATGGCAGTTCGCTCATCGGAAACAGCCGGATCGCGATGTCTTCTTTTTCATCCAGTGACTGGCTGGTGGTCGGCTGGCAGCCCAGCGCGAGCGCGGTATAGCAGCGGTTGTTAAGGATCGCTGGGTTGGGCTCGACGAAACCTAGCACCGATAGCGAATCGGCCTGATAGCCGGTCTCTTCGGTCAGTTCGCGGGCCGCAGCATCCAGCGGAGACTCGCCAGCATCGATCATCCCGCCGGGCATTTCGAGCGTGATCTGGCCGGTTCCAAATCGATACTGTTCGATCAGGACGATTTGCTCATCGGGAGTGATCGCCACGACGTTGACCCACGAATCGGCTTCGAGCACGTAGAAGTCATGTTCACCGCCGGTTCGTGGTGACCGGCAGCGGTCTTTGCGCAACCGAAAGATCCGATAGTCCGCGAGCAGCTCTTGGGACAGCGTCGTAAACGGCTTCATCCGCAACTCCTTCACCAGTCAGCGTATCACTCCGTCGGACGAGTGTGCTCAGGCACTCGGGAGGTGTTGATAACCGGGCACCTCCCACGACGGCAAGGTGCCCATCAGCTCTTGGTGGGTGAGGTCTAGCCCGAGCGGGGTGACCGAGATCAATCCCGAATGGATGGCGTGGACGTCGGTGCCAGGCGGCTCGTTGACGGTCGCGAGCGGCCCGCCGATCCAATAATAGGTGTTGCCGCGTGGGTCGGTCCGGCTGTCAACGTGGTCGCGGTACATGCGCTGGCCGAGTCGGGTGATCTGATAGGTCGGTGCTCCTGCGGGCGGGGCAGGCTCTTTGGGTCCGGGTACGTTGACGCTCAGCAGCGTGCGCGGCGGCAGTCCGTTTTTTTGTAGCCCAAGGACAAGTGACCGACAAAAACGTGACGCCCGGTGAAAGTCGGCCCCACGACCGACGCCCATCGACATCGCAACCGCTGGAGTTCCTCGCAGCGCTGCCTCGACGGCCGCTGCAACGGTGCCCGAATAGAAGATATCGCCGCCGAGATTGTAGCCGTGGTTGATACCGGAGATGACAAAGTCGGCACCCTTGGCTAGCTCAAGCAGGCCCAGGTACGCGCAGTCGGCGGGGGTGCCGCTGACCGACCACACCGAATGGCCCACCTTTTCGACGCGCAGTGGATCAAACAAGGTGAAGGAGTGCGAGGTTGCGCTGCGCTCACGATCCGGTGCAACCACGTAGACTTCGGCAATCTCGGAGAGCGTGCTGGCGAGGATCGAAAGACCGTCGGCACGCACCCCATCATCGTTGGTGAGTAGGAGTTTCACAGCCGCGCAAGATACACAAAATCGGGCAGCTCGGCGTAGACAATGGCGACAGGCTTACAGCGGGTAATCAACGCTCTTGAGGGACACCATGACGCGACCGCAGTCTGCTTCGCCGCGCTTGAACATGCCGTTCAGCTCGGCGATGACGCCTTGCATGCGGCTGCTCTGTTCGTACTGCTTATTGAGCTCTGCCGTCGCAGGGATGCCGAATTTTTCGTCCTTGCAGACCGTGGCCATCGACGTACGGAGGCTCGCCAAGGCCGGGGCCGTGCTGTCTTGCGTGCTTCCGCCACGTAGGAAGAAGAACGCCGCGACGCCCATCCCGACAATGACCAACCCCGCAACCCACTTGTTGCTGCTGGAACTGCCGTTGCCGATTTGCTCCACTGGTGCATCGCTTTTCTGTGCCTGATTTTCACCCATCACCGACCTCCTGGTTGCCAAGCGTTCGACTTTTGCTACTCAAGGCCCGATTCGTACGCCGCAGGCGTTGTCCGGTTGGTGTCTCGATGAGCCAACCGGCTTTCCTTTCTCGTGCCAACCGTTACGTACTGGCTCGGGCAGCACGGTCATCGAGAAAGCGACAGGCCGCCGAGCAGTAATTCCTTAAGCTATCGGCAACCAGGTCCGCGAGGCGGTCGTTTTCGGCACGCAAGCTTTCGTGATAGCGCTGCCGTTCAACGCCGGGAATCACCGCCGGTGGATAGCCATCGCGTAGTAGCAGAAGATTCATCAGCAAGCGTGCGACTTTGCCGCTGTTTTTGGGCCACGGGTATATCGTCATAAGCTCAAAATGAGCGTTGATGGCCCGTGCCACGGTATGGACCGGCTCCCCCTCGTTGTTCAGCGATTCACAGAGCTGCTTGAGTCGCAACGGAATGGTATCGCAAGGCACTACATCGTGATGATAGACGCGATGGTGTGGTCTATCGGTTCGATAACCATTGCGGCTGCTCGTGCCTCGGGGTTTTTCGACGGGGGTGAGGATTTCGTGCAGGCGATTGAGCTGTTCCACGGTGATGGTTCGGCTCTGCTGCGAGGCAAGCTTACGCACGACATCAATCGCGGCTTTGAAGCTACGGACTTCTGTAGACAGTGCTTCGTCGCTGCAATTGCCATCTACAATGGCTTTGCGCGCAAGCGCATCTCTGATTTCTGGGAAGGAAAGGACAACGCCTTCGAGTGCGTTATCGTGGTAAATCCACCCCGCCTCAAGCGTCTCCTGGAACATCGATGTGGCGAGAAGATCCTCGCCGAGTCGACGCTCCCCAAGCTTCGCCAGCTTCGCATCTATATCGAAGAAGTGGCGCTCCTCCATCTGCTGCGCTCCTGTCTGTAGGTCAGTGACCCGTGAGGCTTCCGCAAAACCGAAGCGGAAGCGAACGCTGCATAGGCGCTGCTATCGACGGGGGTGGCGTCTGTGAGCGCTGCTGAACTATCGCGACGAGCGACCGTAGCCGCCACCGCCACCGTAGCCACCACCACCGCCGCCGCCGTAACCACCACCGCCGCCCCCACCGTAACCGCTCTTTTCCTCACGCGGCTTGGCTTCGTTGACGGTCAGCGTACGGCCATCACGCTGCTGGCCATGCATGCCCGAAATGGCAGCCTGGGCCTCTTGATCTGAAGACATCTCGACAAAGCCGAAGCCTTTGCTTCGACCGGTGTCGCGGTCCTCGATCACTTTTGCGCTGGTGACGCCACCGAACGGCGCAAACATATCATTCAGATCCGGGCTCGTTACTCCGTAGCCCAAGTTACCAACGTACAATTTTTTACCCACGTGAATCTCCTGTGCAACTTCTTCGTCTGGCGATGGTTCGTGATTTGGCGACGCCGACCGCCGCTCTTTGGAATTTGCTGTTCTAGAACGTCTTGACCCTCAAACTTCTGGTATCGGAACCCATGCCAGCGTCGTAAAGACATTTTGAATGTCTTTTTGCACGCGAACTAGGATGGCAGAGAGTTGCCAGTCCTAAAAAAGCAATTTCTATTCTTGCCGGTAAAACGGATAATAAGCAAGAACTCAATTTCATAAAATGGCGATTTGCGATGTGGGCGTCGAGAAAACAAAACTCAACTCGAAAAAATTGGCAAAAATCGACAAAATCTAGGTCAAAGGCTGGAAAACCGCGCCGTTTGGTCAAATTTCAGAATCTGATCAAACAGGCGACAGCCAAGAGTGTGCTCTCGACCATTTCCCGCCAAAGCTAGCCTTCGTATAGCCGATTTATCAGCATAAAAGTTTTTCATTTCGCCTTAACACCACAATTGGCGTACATCTCACGCTGTTGGTTGGGTCGCTCAGGGTGGTTTGCCGTGGGCGACTCGTGTGTAGCGCGGTAAGCTCGGGCACTCATGGAATCGATGAGAAAACGCCCTGTTTCGCGGCGTGCACTGTTGGCGGTGTTGGCTGCGGCTCCCTTTGTGTACCAAGCTCCAGTCGAGGCGGCGGGTCTGACGGCCCTTGATCAGGTCAAGGCGCTGCTGTCCGCGCAGCAGGATGCCTGGAACCGTTGCGACATCGTTGGATTTTGCGCGCCGTACGCGGAGGACTGCATCTTTCTGACCCCAACCGGCGTGACGCGTGGGCGATTGACAGTGCAAGAGCGCTTCCGCAAGAAATACGGAGAAGCGCCGGAGACGATGGGCCGACTTTCGTTCGAGGTACTGGATACCCGGGTGACGGCCGATACGGTGACGATGGCGATGAAGTGGAGCCTGTCTTGGCAAGGCACAGCGACGACAAAGCCACCTGCCTCGGGCTCCACGCTCATTGTTTGGCAGAAACTGTCCGTGGGCTGGCGACTGGTTCAGGATGCCTCGATGTAGGTCGCCAGACTGTGCGTGGGGAGTGGGGCCGATTATTGCGGTTCGGAGACATCGATGATGATCTTGCCAACGGCCCGACCAGAGATGGAGCGTTCCCAGGCGGCCTTCAGGTTGGCAAGCGGGAAGCGTTGATCGATCACCACGCGGAGTTTCCCTGAAGTGGTTAGCTCGTCCAGCGTGCGCAGATCGGCGGCGTTGGATTTGAGCATGACGGCGCTCACCTTGCGGCTGCTGAGCGGGTTTAAGAGTCCACGGAGGATGACCGCTGGGCCTGGCTGGACCGAGGCCAATCGACCGTTCGCGGTCAACCTGGGCAGCCAAGGACCGGGGGCGTTGCCCACGCAGTCCAGGATGATGTCGCAGGGGGCGAGGCTGCGGTACGGATCGGGCTGAGAGTAGTCGATCACCTCATGCGCCCCGAGGCTGGAGACCAAGGCTTGGTTGCGGGTGCCGCAGACACCGATGACCGTCGCTCCGGCTGCTCGGGCGATTTGGACGGCGAGGTGACCGACACCACCAGAAGCGCCGAGCACCAGCACTCGCTGTGTTGCGCCGGACAGCGGCATGCCGCCGACATTGCGGAGTCCCTGGAGCGCGGTCATCCCAGCGAGGGGGAGTCCAGCGGCGGTGGCGAAGTCCATCGTGTCGGGCATGAGCGCGGTGACATCTGGCGAAGCCAAGGTGTACTCAGCCGACGCTGCGCCGACCCCGCCCGAGAGTCGGGCATGGACCCGATTTCCCGTCGAGAAACCGGTCACACCAGGGCCCACCGAGACAATCTCCCCAGCGACATCGAAGCCCGGAACCTGCGGCAGCTTGGCAAACATCAGGGGCCGCAGCTTGCCGCTGGCGATCTTCCAGTCCACCGGGTTTACGCTGGTCGTACGAACGCGGATCAAGAGTTGGCCAGGGCCGGGCGTCGGCTGCGGTAGATCGGCCGTCTCCAGAACCGCAGGGCCACCGTAGGTTCGGTACAGGATTGCTTTCATCGCTGCATCCTAACAGAGGTTGCATGCGCGCCAAGGACGCCACCGAAGCGTCAGTCGCTGGACTCCAGCTTGCGGCCGGGTCGGAGCGGAACGCACGATGGCCCCGAGGACATGGTCGTGCGCAGCGTGCAGCAACTTGCGTCGTAGCTGTTCAATCAAGCGGGGCACCGGCGCGACGCTTGATCAGCCCGCCGCGAAGGCTGCTCCAGCGCTGCTAAGGAGGGGAAAGTCCGTCAGCTCGAAGATGTTGTCGCGCAGCAAGACCATCAGGTTCTGCCAACTCTCCTGCCGCTGGTACATTTGCAGGATGGCGGTGCAATCCGTGATCGCATGCAGGGCTCCGGGCGTTTCGTCCAGGCTGCCGTTGACGAGTTTGTCTCCCTTCGCGTGCCGGTCGCCGTCTTGGTGGACGTAGCTGTGGAACTCGATGATTCGATGATCCTGACCAGGATGGCGAGCGGTATGGCCGGAGGCGTACGAGTCCTGCACGAGGTGGAGCAGTGAAGCCAGGGCTCGGTGCTGCACGTTGCCGATGCTGCGCACGCCAAACAACAGGGCGACCGTGCGCGTTTCATTTGGAAACCAACGCCGGACTTGGGACAGCGGCACATCACAGACTCTCATCGCAGCCAGTTCAGGTCGCGTCGCCACTGCATACACAAACTCCGCCCATTCCAAGATCCAGGTCAGCGTCTGTCTAGGATCTTCTCCATCTTGGGTGGCCATCGAGTGCAGAAACTGAAGGTCACCAAAGTGCGATCGGACCAGCAGCCGATCGTTGCTTCCGAACGTCGTGCCCGGCTGTTTCGCAAGACTGGCCGTTCGTTTGAAGGTTCGCAAAAACTCGATCCCACCAAAGACGGAAGTGGTCAGTGGCAATGAGTCCGGATTGGATTTAAACAACAGACACTCTGGGTCATCATTCCAAAACACTCCTCGTGTGAAATCCCAGGCTGGTTGATCGGAGTACGTTAGGTGCGGTTCCAGCAGTCCGGTGTTCTTGAGCGCCCGTTCCGTAATCGATTCGTGGACTGGGTCTCCGATGTACGCGACGCTCTCGACGCTGTAGAAAGCTCCGTCGATCTCTACTTCCCGCATTTCCGTACCGATCGGAATCGGCACATGCACGTGCGGAAAGGCCCGCTTCAGTTCCTCCAATTCAGCAGGATCAATTGTTTCGGAGCTTGCTTCGGAGTTTGGTTCGTTGCCCATGGTTTCGTGCCTCTTTGGTAGTTGGAGCACTGCGGTCCTTGTGCTCCTTTTCATACGGTTTCTGCGGTGCAAGAATTACTGGGCTGGCGAACGGATAAGGCCAGCCAGCGCGGCTCGACCGGCCGCAGTATACGCAGCGATCCAGCCCGCGAAGGTGGCCGGGTCCACTCCGCATTGGGCCGCAATCTGATCATGTGAACTCGGACTGGCCAAGCATGCCAGCACCGCCCGTTCTCGTCTGGAAATCTCTTCTGGGCTGGTGGGTCCGACGCCTGAATAAATCGCGGAAGGAGTGGGGGCTCCTATCGGAAAGGGGGCCGCAGGATCGCCCAGCAGGATGTAGCAGCCCAGGTCTTGTCGGAGCATCCACAACCGCGTGCGTTCGGTTGGGTCGTATTTGATACCGACACCATCCTTCGCGTTACGCGCTTCTGCATCGTACTTGGCAAGTAGTTGGCTGTTGATCGCCGCCAGGTGGTTCAGAAGGGAATGGAAGGCGAGACCAATTCGCGTCGCTTGTGCCAACGAACCGATCGTGTCAGCGAAACGGCTTAGGTGAAATGACGCAGTCTGTTTCCCTAGCGTATCCCCGAAGCTATAGGACCAGGCCAAATCAACGTGTCCGATCACTCCAATTGGTCCCTCTGGATTGGCCAAAACTGCTTGCGGAAGCGCGGCGATAAACGGCCTTCCGCCGATGCTGGAATCGGGAGGAATGACACGCTGGATGGCGTTCAGTTGCCGTCTCACTTCCTCGGTCGAAGCACTACTGCTGGAAAGGAGAATCTTCATCCAGTGGGAATAGGTACTGACCCTGGGTGTCCCGGCTCCAAAGCACGCAAAGTAGAACCAGAATCCTCCGGGAAGGAAGGGACCGGTCGCTAGATCCTTCGCATACAGAACTTCGTTTGATCCAAAGTAGAGTCCTCCTTGGCACTCACGCTGCCTGGTCACGCTTCCCCACTCGGAGACACTCTTGCCGACACCATGGCTGAGCGACAGCAGGAAGGTTGGTACCGAGGTTCTGGTGGCTTGTAAAAAGCTGTCTCGGGAGGGCGGGTTGAGACTCTGGGGATGTCGATAGGGTGAACCCATGTACGGATAGCTGTTGTTCTTAAGACGCAGTTCGAGCGGTTCTATGAGTCCCAGTTCTCCCAATGTGGTGGCCTTTGAACCATCCCGAACTCCCCACAGCCAGGACTCCCCGACCACTGGCTGCGCTCTTGGCTGTTCCCAGTGAATCACTTTGTCGACGTAGTTTCGGAACTGCTCCTCTGTCTCGAAGGTGATCCGGCCAACAAACAGGTCGAGCGAAGCCAGAAACATTTGGAGTTCGAAAGAGACTTCATCCAAGTCTCCCAAGATCAGCAGATATCGCGGTCGCTTGAGCGGATCGGGCTCCTGCATATACTGCGTCTCGTACCAATGCGCTGCGTCCTCCATGTCCATGTAAGGAGGTACGAAGTAGGGCGGACGCACCGGGCATCCTTGCTGGGCCGCACGATGTGCGACCAGTTGTTCCACCCAGCGCACCAGATCGCTTCCCTTGCGGCGCATGTTGGGAACAGACGGATCCGGCGCGATCAGTGCCCACCTCTGTGAAGGCAAGTCTTGGGGCGATTGAATCATGCTGGTTCGGAAGGCCATCTTCTTCGCAGGGGAAGGAGCCGGGGCCACCTGTAGCAGCTCAGCAGAGAGTCCCTCTGGCACTGTCGGTCCGGATTCTGGATTCGATAGCAATAGCTGTAACTTGGACTCACTCATCACAAGCTCCTGTGGCTCCGTGACTGAACCTACTCTTACCAAAGACTGTGACCATGATAGACTCACGGATGAGGAGTTGCAATTTGCCATGTCCAACGATCCGCAACTGAGAATGTTGTTGCTTGCAGCGAATCCCAGCGACGAGGAGTCCAACCGCGCCGCCTCAGAACAGCAAGCCATTCAGGATGCGATCCGGGAGGAAGGGAAAAAAGACAAGTTCAATCTGCATCTGATTACCGAGGTCTATGTAGACCGCTTCGCGGAGACCCTCGCAGCGGAGCAACCTCACGTCGTGCATTTTTCTGGGCATGGCACAGAAGATGACTATCTGCTGTTTGTTCGAAAAGATTCCGAGACCTCCCAACCGGTGTCGCTGGCCACATTGCAAATGGTGTTCCAGACCCTGATCGAGCAGCTACACGTACCGATCCAATTGGTGGTGATAAACGCATGCTCTTCGATTGACATTGCTCGTGCACTCAGCAGGTGGGTGCCGTTCACGGTCGGGATGAATGGCAAGATTCCGGTGTCCGCCGCGATCGCGTTCGGAGTCGGTCTGTATCGCGGGATTGCGATGGGGAAGAGCATCCACGAAGCGGTCGAGCTGGGTAGGCTCAAGATCGCCATGCGGACCGAGTCTCTCCCCTACAAAGACGAGCCTGAGTTATGTGTGCAGCCAGGTGCTGATTCAGGAGTCAGACTGCTCGATTGGGTGGCCGAATCGGAGCACTTGGCTGAGTCATCGACAGAGCCTATTGGAATGTCCCTCACCGAGTTGGTCGCACAGCTTCGAAAGATGGGGCTAGCGACGATGAAGCTGACCGGAGGCATCGAGAAAGTGCTCCAGAGTGGGAGTACGGACACCAAGCTGACGCTGTCGAGCGAGGACCGCAAAGCGCTGCGCCAGCTCCTGAGCGCGATGGACATTCTATCGGCCAGCCAACGATCGATTCCTGGCACGATTCTCGGTTACGTGGAAGCACTCACAGAGGAGCGCTGGCAGACGGTAAAATGGCTCATAAAGGACATTCAGGACGCGCTGCAGAGAGTGCTCGAGCAGTTCCATGCTTCGGCTTGGATGTTCACCATTGAGGAACCGGAGATCGTCCAAATGGTCACGGTGATGTTTCAACAAAGATGCCTGGTGCTTGATGGTCTGATTACTATGCCCGCGCCGAGAAAGTCGACCGATCTCAAAGCGCTCTCTGAAATCGCGGACATCTACCAAGAGCTGATCGATCAACTGCAGTGCCATCGGAAGTCTCTGACGGATTTGCTGATGCGCTCTTCTCAGTAGTACCCACCGAATGGTCGCTGAAGAGGAATCCTGAATATGAGGCATATAAAATGATTCATAATCAGTATCGTGGTCGGATGGTGAAATGATGGACTCCAGCTCGTCCTGGAGCAGCCCGCTGCGACGTACTGTGCTGGGTGTGCCACGCGATAGGTGGGGACGTTTCGTGAACTGGGCTGGTGGTGTATCGTCCCGGCCGCTTAGCTGGCACGAGCCTGCCACTGAGGATGAGGTCGCGACGCTGGTACTTGGTGCCGTGAAGCGAGGCCATAGAGTCCGGGTGGTTGGTTCCGGTCATTCGTGGTCTGCGATTGCTGCACCTGATGAACTGGCGGTGTCACTCGATCGTTGTCGGGGAATCGTGGCGGTAGATCCCCAGCGTGGCTCGGTCACCGTGCGAGCGGGAACACGTCTGTGTCATCTGAACCAGGCGCTGGCGCAGCGCGGATTGTCATTGCCCATTGTCGGATCGATTGCCCACCAGTCGGTCGCCGGGGCCATCGCTACCGGTACGCACGGGTCGAGTCTGGTACACGGCAATCTGGCGAGTCTGGTACTCGGTCTAAGGCTGATCAATGGACAGGGAGAAGCGATCGAACTGCGGGAGGGAGACCCCCGACTCGATGGGGCGCGCGTGCATTTGGGTTCGCTCGGGGTGGTGACGGAAGTGACCCTGCGGGTGCAGCCCGCTTTCTGTTTGGCAGAGACCGTAGAAGCGATTCCGGTGGAGCAGGTGATTGGTACGTTGCCTGAGATTGCGCGCAGCGCTGAGTACGTCAAAGTGTGGTGGATGCCGCATGCTCAAACTGCACAGGTGTTCCGCTATCAACGAACCAACGAGAAGGAGTCTCGATTTCCGAGCCGATGGACGCAGCGCTGGTTTGACGAAGCGATCCTGCAAGCCTATGTTTTTCCGTCGGTGGTATATCTGGAGGAGCGGGTTCCTTCGTGCATTCCTCCGCTCAATCGCTTCATCGCCAGAATGTTCGAGCGGCCGCGTCAGGTTGGTCGTGGATCGCTGATGTTGAGTACCGAGCTGCCCTTGCGACACCGTGAAACCGAAGCGGCCTTGCCCATGGAACGAAGCGGTGAAGCGCTCGATCGACTGGTCCGACTCATCGATCGTGAGCGACTCCGTATCAACTTTTTGGCTGAGGTGCGATTCGTGCGCGCAGACTCCATTTGGCTCAGTCCGGCGTACGGCGCAGACACTTGTCAGATTGGAGCGTACACGACGGACGTTCCTGATGGAGATCGCTACTTTGCCGGGTTTTGGCGAGAGATGAATCGTCTCAACGCCCGTCCGCATTGGGGAAAAGAGCACGACCACCGCTCCGAAGCGTTGTGTCTTCTGTATCCCAAGTGGCCGTCCTTCCAGAAGTTGCGGATGGAGTTCGATCCAGCTCGGACCTTCTCCTCTCCTTGGGTACGGCAGACGCTCGGTGATTAGGCGCGGTTCGCGATCCGAACGGCGTTCATGGCTGGTACCACACAGGGAATGGGAGCCAACGCACTGCGGAATATCTACGGCAAGGTAGGCATCGTCTTACAGGCTACCGTGCGACCGAAATTCCCATGCGACCTCCTGTTTGGTGTGTTCTTGGACCTGATTCAAACACCACTGGCCATGGGTGCGTTGCTGTGCGAAAATCCCTTCCAAGGATCTTTCGACCTCCAACCAAGGGGGCACCCTCGTTGGGGACTCTCCATGAGAAACTGCGTATTTTGACATGGGTTGGATCCGGGATCTGTGACAAGGACGCCGAATGCCGCCATTGGATTTTTTCACTGCGCTGATGGTGATTTCCATTGTCTTGCTGATGTTGTGTCTGGTTCAGACCTTCATGATGACCCGTGGACACAACTATCAGGGTGTCAACTGGTGGTCTGCGGGAATGTGGTTGCTGACGGCCGGCACGGTCAGCTCGACCCTCCGTAGCGTCCTTCCCTTCTATGTGGCTGTTTCCCTTGCCAATCTCTGTACCTTTGCCTCCTTCGAGTGCTTCTATCGTGGAAACATCAGGTTCTTCGGACTACGCCGCCCGAGCTTCCTGCACCTGGGGGTGATCCTGTTCGTGTTGGTGCTGCTTACGGCTCTGTTGTTCCTGAAGCCGTCGCTTGGACCCTACTCCTCACTCAATCTGCGAATCTTGATCGCATCGCTGGGCGCGACCTATCTGTTTGGTCGCATCACCTATGAGACCCTGAATCCGACCGAGTCAGGGCTGCCACTTGAACGCAAGTGGGTCGGACTGTGCATGCTGCTGTTGACGTTGACGTGCTTTCTGCGAGCGACTGCGGTCTTGGTTGCGCCAGTCGAAGGCCCTCTGCTGCGACTCGGCACTCCGTTGGCGTGGTTTTCGATCGCTGGGTTGCTCCTCATGCTGCCGCTGACGTTTGCGTGCTTTTCGGCGGTCAACGAACGGCTCTCGTCCGATCTGCAAAGAACCCTGGCCGATCAAGAGTCACGAGAGGAGGAGATCCGTCACATCCTAAACAGCGTTCCTGCGGAGATCGCAGTCTTGAGCGCCGGCGGTCAACTCGTGCTTGCCAATCGTCTGTTCGCGGAGCGAATTGGCAGGACGCCGGATCAGATCGCGAGCATTGTCGATTGGTGGCTGGCATCTTCGTCTTCAGCCTCCCACGTGATATCCCACGATACCCATCGCGGCGTTGAGTGTCGTACACGAGTGGTGGCCGATGCGGGGGGGCGGAGCAATGAAGCGGAAATCCTGTGCCTCGATGGTCAGCTCCGAACCTATCAGATGAGCTGCAACATCCTGAATGGCAAGGGGCTCATGGTCCTTGCCGATGTTACGTTGCATAAGCGGGCGGAACTCTCACTGTACGGGGCCAAAAAGGAAGCGGAGCGAGCGGCTCGCACCAAGAGCCAGTTTTTGGCCAACATGTCGCATGAAATTAGGACTCCCATGAACGCCATCATTGGCCTAAGCGAGCTGGGTATGCAGATGCGGGCCGCGCCTCCTGTGGATGACTATCTTTCCAAGATTTTTGGCACGGCGTCTGGGCTCCTTGGCATTATCAACGACCTTCTGGATTTTTCGAAAATCGAGGCTGGCAAACTGCACATTGAGAACGTCTCTTTTGATCTCGCAGCACTGGTGAAGAGGCAGGTGGACCTGTTGGCACCAAAGGCCGCTCAAAAACAGCTCGCGCTGGAGGTACGGATCGCAAAGGACGTCCCGAGCAGAGTCAGCGGAGATCCACTGCGCATCGGGCAGGTTCTTGCCAACTTGCTCAGCAATGCAATCAAGTTTACCCCGCACGGGAGTGTGAACGTTTCAATCTCTGCGAAGGACTCTGGGAATGGTCAGGCCGTGGTGCGGTTCGTGATCAAGGACACCGGAATCGGAATCAGTCCGGAACACCAGAAGCTGCTCTATCAGCCGTTCACGCAAGCGGATGGATCGACCACCCGTGAGTATGGCGGCACTGGACTTGGACTCGCGATTTGCAAGCAGTTGGTGCAGATGATGGGGGGAGAGATCGACTGTGACAGCACGCTGGGACATGGCAGTACGTTTTCGTTTCAGATTCAGTTCGGAGTGCCCGCAGCGACTTCCGCTGCGTATCAGTCGATTGAACTCGCGATGCCCACGCGACCAGAGGTTCTGGCTGGAGCGAGCGTGCTACTCGTGGAAGACAATCCCGTCAATCAGTTGGTGGCGAGAGAGGTGTTGCGACGTGCGCAGCTCCAGGTAACCGTCGCCAGCCATGGCGCAGAGGCGGTATCGATTCTGCAAGCCTCACCAGATGGCTTTGATGCCGTGCTCATGGATGTCCAGATGCCCACCATGGATGGCTACGAAGCGACACAGCGGATTCGCAACGATCTAAAGATGGAATCCCTGCCGATCATTGCGATGACGGCACATGTCTTTGAGATCGAGAAGCAGCGCTGTCTGGATGCGGGGATGAATGCTCACATTGCCAAGCCATTTCATTCCGACACAGTTCTGGGCGTCTTGTCGCGGTGGATCACCAGACGGAATCGGACGGCGACTCCCTCATCGTCAGTGTTGTAGTCACGCCAGGTTTGGGATGGGTCCGCGCAACTCGGCCTTTTTCACAGCCTACATACACCCTGATCCAGCGCGTGATTGTTACGTAGGTAGCGATCGGGGCGAGGTGGAGCGTCGTTGTATGCGGAAGGCATCGCACCCCCGGCACATCCGAAGTCCAAGCAAATCTCGTTGGTTTGGCTGCGTCCGTACTTTCGCCTCGACCGGCTCTGGAAAACGTCGATATGATGATCGTCTCGCCGCAACAGCCGACGGACCTCGGTGCTGTAGAGCGGTGGACATCGTGATGCTGACGTC
>WBZP01001451.1_pt1 | contig 29061 bp, 23 predicted proteins | sample 5204301 | NCBI WGS metagenome assembly WBZP01 (sample SAMN12412401, study PRJNA552823) | activated sludge metagenome | isolation source: activated sludge from nitrification reactor of wastewater treatment plant... | place: USA: Pennsylvania | collected 2017 | reverse complement strand
TAACACTGCCACAACCATTGGTCGCACTGAAGTTAACTGTGAAATTACCTTCAGTGGTATAAGTGTGAACGGGATTTTCCTGGGTAGAAGTATTGCCATCACCAAAGTTCCAATTAAAACCGGTGGCGCCGGAACCTGTATTGATGAAGTTAAATGTCGTTTCATTGTTGCTGAATCCAAAGGATACAGCAGGCACTGTATTCACCTGAATATAGTTAACCAGCGTAAGGGTATCGTTTCCGTTGAGATTGGAGGTGATCAGTGTAACGTTGTAGTTACCCGGGTTTTCGTATACAACGGTAGGGTTGGTCAAAGTTGATACTGAGGGTACTCCTCCCGGAAACTGCCATTCAAAGCTGGTAGGGTTATTGGCAGATGTATTGGTAAATGCAGCAGAAAATGGCGCGCAACCCGCTGAAGCAGCAGAAGTAAATGATGAAACAGGAGCAGTGCTGGCGCTAATAGATTGGCTTGAAATGGCTGCCGGGCAGTTGGCATTACCGGTTGTAAGTGTTACTGTGTAAGAACCGGAAGCAGCATATGTATGTGTTGGATTGATCTGGTTACTTGTATTGCCGTCACCAAAATTCCAGAGGTGAGAAGTAGCATTGGTAGCTTGAGAAGTAAATGCGAATGTCATGCCTGTCTGCACAAAAGTAAAGGCAGAAGTTGGCACTGCACTAACAGATATATAATTGGATATAGTTTTTGTATTACTTCCCTGCGCGTTTGTAGCAGTTAGGCTTACCGGATATACCCCGGGTGTGCTATAGGTAACCACAGGATTTGGCAAGATAGAAGAAGAAGGCGATCCCCCCGGAAATTCCCAGTCGTAAATCGTAGCATTGGCAGATGATGTGTTGGTGAAATTGACCGTAAAAGTACCACAGCCAGAGGTTGGACTGCCCGAAAAATTGGCCGTTGGAGGTGTGGCAATTACGACTGTCTTAGTTCTGGTGTCAAATCCGCATATGTCATCAATATTGAGCACTACGGTATAGGTTCCATCCTGAAGGTAAGTATGAACAGGGTTCTCTTCATTGCTTGTATTTCCGTCACCAAAATTCCATGTATAAAAAGCACTGGGTCCAGCCTGACTGGTATTGGTAAAGGTAACTTCAGCGCCATTATTACTGGATGTGAAATTTGCTTCCGGCACTGGAAGGATCGTTATTTCATCTATCAATTCCAATTCGTCAGAAAAAGGACCATTCGATACGGTGAGGGTAACACTGTATACCCCGGCAGTCGGATAGTTTATCGTTGGGTTTTGTTGGTTTGATGTTGAAGGCACCCCGCCTTCAAATTGCCATTGATATTGAGTTATTGTACCGGTAGATTGATTGGTAAATTGTACAATGCCGGGCTCACATTCAGCAGCTATGTTGTAAGTAAAATTGGCTTGTGGAGCGGCAGTCGAGGCGCAAAAATCCAGGCAATTGATAGAATTGTAATAATTTTGAATGTCAGTTTTTGAGGCTGATGACCATGTGGTTGTATTTTGAACAGCAGGAGCCATGATATTGGGATTGCCTTGCGGATCATGGTTCGCATCGAAGTTGTGACCAAATTCATGAGCCACCATTACTCTCTTTAAGTTGGCATTGCTGGAAAAATCCTGGAGTGCATTGTACTGAACGGTAGTACAAACTGCTCCAACCCATGCAATGCCGATGGTAGAGCCGTCGAAGTCGCGGTCTGTCCAAATGGATCCGATATCATGTGAAAAGGCAAATCCTCCAGGGGCCCAGTTGGTGAAGCTATTCAGCAGAATTTCAGCATTGGTGGAACTTGTCCAGGGATCACAGGTGGAACAGCTGGAAACAAATTGTTCAACGATGACGAAATTCAGTTCATCAAGGAATTCATCATCATAATTGGTTTGAACATTGTTGAGTACCCCAATGGCGTGATTTTGGACTCCATTGGAGTTTCCATAGGCCTGGAACATTGAAAAATCATTGGCAATGGAGTATTCTACTTCATAGCACAGGCCCTGTCTTTCTGCAGATTCGTGGTGCTCGTGTTCATGAACACCTATTTTAGCCGGTGAATCCGTAGCGCAGGTGTGAATCTCATCATCGAGGATATCCTTCGCCTCATAAACTATAAATTGATCCTTAGATGGCTGTCTTGTCTGATGGTACAGGGGTTCAATGAAGTAAGTTTTATCTCCATCTTCAACAAACCCATAAATGAAATTGTCTGCAAAAGTAAGACTGGCCCTTCCTCCTTTTCTTGTGTATCCATTAAGAGCAGCTACTTTAGGGGCATTTTCGGTAATAATACCGTTTGCTGTTGCGATTCTTGCTTTGTACCTGGGAGAAATGACTTCTGAATCAAAAAGCGTAATATCCCAATTTTGCAGGGTTATTTTCTTTTGTTCGGAACGTTGTGATGCTATTTCATGATAAAGTTGGGCTGAAGGCAAGTCGAGAATCTGATATGTCCTAAATTTCTTGTCGAGGTTCAGGTTGGTTGTTTGTTGACCAAACAGAGATTGAAAAAACAATACTGCCAAAAAAAAGGTAAGTAGTTTCCGTAGATTCATTTTTATAATTTCTTTGAATGTTGCAAATGTAAAATATATTTTATTCGATTGTTGTTCTAACAAGTACAGAATTTATCTCAAAAAGTCAATATTGAGCTTAAATTGTCTTTACAGAGTCATTCGGATATTCAATTTCACTTCAAACGGTTGTTTTTTTCATTTCCCTATCGTTTTAGCTGTGTTTGAGCTTTTATCATATATATTATTTTTATATTTGTAAAAAAATAATACATGCTGCCAGAGCTGGAAACGCATTTGATGGAAAAGACGGTGAATGTACCACTGTGTACTCAGGACAATTCAGGTGGTCTTTCCCCTTCGGAACTGGCTAATTTTATGGAGTCGGCAGTCAGGTTTACACAAATGGGCGGTAAGGTGACCTTGCATATGGCTTCAAGCACAGCGCTGGGGTTGAAATCTCATCCCTATTGGTCAGTTATGTTAGAAAAAACAGCCAATCATTCCGAAAATGAAGGTAATAAAGGCACTTACTCTTCGCAAATCCGGACAAAAGCGGATCTATCTCTGAATGTATTCAATGCAGGCTTCATCCAACTTAATAAATCGACATTATTGGATAAATCCATCAGATCGCTTTCCATATCTCTGTTAAAAAGAGGGGATAATCCCTTAACTGAAATATTAAATGAAATTGCCTTTCCGGTTAATCCCATTCGACTGGTTAATGCATTGCCTGTAGTATCGAAGTCGGCTACCATTTATCCAAAAGATTTGAAGACAGATGGACCGGATCTTCAATCCATTGGCCATCTCCTGTCAAATACCGGGGATGTTGGATTACTGGCTGGATTTATAGAAGATTTAAAATCTTATAAAGCCGGTTATCGACAAGCCTTGTTCGATGTGATCAAGGAAAGAGAAGATTGGTTTAGCGCCAGGCTGAGGGAAGCTTTTGAGTTGACGGTAAAACTAAAAAACCAGGTAAATCTATCTGAAGCCGCCAATAAGGCAGGTGTGGGAGAAAAAGATAAGGTATCGGAAAAGAAAGTGGCCCCTGATACGGAGCAAGAACTGATTGTTTTCTACCGTCAAAATAGAGAATTGTTCAAAATTCAGGGAGTAAACTCAAATGATGATTTTTCACAGTTCAGCCGACTGCTGCTGAATGAACTAACTCAATTAATTGATGATCCCCTCCACCGAAGGATTGATTACATTGAAGACTATATAAAAAGACTGAATTGCGGAATTCAGGGCAAAGAAGCATTGACCCTCATTGTTGAAAAGATACAGCACAAACTGGTTGAAATAAACCGTTCGGGGGTGCTGACTAAAATGCTTGAAATCAACACCCGAAATTTTATTCAAATTCATTCAGAATTGAATAAAATCATTGATTTGTTGAGCGATTTGCTGCTATGTATCGAAAGAAGTCGTGAACGCATGCAATGGAATACCTTCGTGGAAAGTCAGGATGGTTTTGTAAAAAAAATTCTACAAAAGCTGGAGTTGTACCCGGTTGAAAATTGGGTGTCTTTGTACACAGAAGCGGTTGAAGAGCTTGGCTGTAACGCCATGATTCATCCTTTGGTTCCAGACAATTTTGATATTATAAGAAATGCTATGGAAGCCCGTGATGAAGATTGGAAGATGAGAGCATACGCTGATTTGAATGGAATGAAACCGGAGGTTGCTCTTAATCCAAAAGAAACAAAACCTTCTTTTTTGGAACATACTTTGGGAAAGCTGGGATGGACAAATCAAAAATCAGAATATACTCAAAATAACAAGGGGAGCTTTGATATTGATACTAATTATCAAACAGAAAAAGGCTTGCTCTTTTTGTTTGATGACGGAGAGGGCAGGTCGTGGAAATCCAGATTTGAGATCAATGATTTTCAAAATTTTCAGCAGATTTCAGGTATACAAGATCGAATGGGTGAAATACCGCTGACGGATAGATTTAGCGTTTCTAAAGCCATTGCGCAATACATCCAACGACTCAATTGCAATGTGAGGGTTTTCCAATCCAAACATGCCAACATGCTGTGTATGATGCCTTTGGAAGTAAGCAGTGTAATGATAGAAGAGCTTTCAATGCATGGCCTTAAAGAATTTAAAGGAAGAAATTCAACAGAGGATGCGGTCATAGAAAGCTTACTCGAAACACAGCGGAAACAAATTCTTGTATTGTTTAATGGGCTGCCCAACGATACAGATTTTTCGGATATAGGATCTCAGTTTTTATTATTGGAAAAATTGGAAACGATAGGCTTCAACATTTATTCGATATGGTCAAAAGACATTTTGGAATCTAAGCAAGACTACCACTGGCTGGATGAATTGGAATCCTGTCTCGTCAAATGATGATTCTGTAAATTAGAAAAATAACAGTTTTCAAATGAATGGAAACAGTTTAGAAAGGATAGTTGACCGCAACCTGAATATTCCCTAGTTTTTGCTCTCTGATTCTTCGCAAAGAATACCAATAACGGGTGCTTGTTGGATAGGGATCCCGCATCCGATAACCAAAGTCGAAGCGGATATTGAAATAGTTAAAATCCCACCTCATACCCCAACCTGCAGCGACAGCAATCTGTTTGTAAAAATCGGAAGAAAAGTTGCCGCCATTATCTTCATAACCCTTTAGGGCCCAAACATTACCTGCATCAATAAAGGCAGCTCCGTGTAAGATCCACCAAATTCTGAAGCGATACTCAAGATTTGCTTCAATTTTAATATCCCCCTGAGAGTAGGGTAGTACATTTCCGTTGGTAGGGTTGAAAAATGCACCCGGACCTAATACCCGTGGTGCCCATGCCCTGAGACTATTGGGACCACCAACGCTAAACTGTTTGATAAAAGGGGCGGCCTGGTTATTTACGAGTGGAATAATGGCGCCAACATTGAGCCTTGCCACCAAGGACCGTTTACCGGTAAAATTTTTGGTTATTCTACCATCTAATTCTATCCTACCAAATTTTGAAAATTCAAAGCCCCCCAGACTCCAATTTTGATCCTTACCGAAACTATTGGCTATTCCATTGAGAATGTAGGCCTCGAGTCCTGAAAACTCAACATTGGCAAATATGGAATGCGACCAACCTTTGTCATTGGTTGGGTAATTGAATGTGTAACTCACGTTTCGGAAAAAAAGTCCTGTGAAAAAGTTGTCTTCAAAATTTCGTTTAATGAAGGGGTTCGTCAAGGTAATGGTATCAAACAACTTACCGGTTGTATAATCATTGAAAGTAATGCCAATCTGGTCAATGATAATAGATCTGGATATTCTGTCTGTGAACCGGTAACCCAGGGAGGCATTAACTGTTTTAATTGAGTAGAGATCCCTTAGATTTACGATGTTGGCACCTAAATTTAAATTGGTTACTGCATCTTTCTTGAAGTTCTGATAAAGTTTGTCAGAGGCCAGATAAACAAAATTCAGAGCTCTAACTGCTTTTAAAGGGTCTTTGAATGTTGGGAATTGCAGGTCGTTGTTGAGATTCACGTTGAATGCTCTGAACCTGCTATTGCTTTGTGTCAAATCGATTTGAGTGCTTACAGCGGCAGATATACTGTATCTTTCACTGCCACCTAATAAGTTTCTGTTGGACAATTGGGTGGATACTCCAAGTCCCAGCAACCTTTGCACTTCTGTCCCTGAACCGGCAATGGTACTATTGAAAATATCCATACCATTATCCATGGTCCATTTGTTGATATGTGGCGTTAGCTGTATATCGTAATCAATTTTCAAACTGTCATTAAGGCTCTTTTTCGGAATTATTTCTGCAAACCGGTAGGCTCCCAGATTGGCCAGTTTGTTGTAGGTGTAGAGCCTATCGTCTCTTTTGGTCAAGCCGTTGGGTTGAAAGGCAATGCTGTTGGAAATTACCTGAGGCTTTACCATAAAATACGATTGCTCCGACTTGTAATAAACAGAATCATATAACAGGGTAAGCAAATCTGAGGTATCCTGTTTATGATAGTGGTCTGTAAAAACCACAATTTTACCGTTGCGGTAAACAGGATGGGTAAGCTTTCCATCCGGCAGTAATATGTCCAGAATAACATCTACCGTAAAATTACCGGCAGTGCTATCGCCTTTCACAGAAATGTAATTGGCCGCAAAATCAGCATATCCCTGATTCTGAAGGTAATTGACTATTCGCGCTTTTTCAAGTTCAAAGTGGTCGGCATCCAGACCCTCGCCTTTCAACAGCAAGGTTTTGTCAGCTATTGATAATACATGGTTCAACAATTGGGTATCCTTGCTATAGTAGGTAAGTTGTCCCAGTTTATATCTTTTGCCGGGTGTTACCTGGTAAAAGATTTTTGCCTTTTTATTTTTTTGTTCAACCTGTTGGCTCACCTCAGCCTGGTAAAATCCCTTTTTGAAGCGCAGGTATTGTTCCATGGCAACAGCTGATTCATTGGTTTTAATACTGTCATGAATACTTGGCTTCTCTCCAAATCTGGATCTTATCCAATTGTTTATTTTGGAGGAATCACCCGGTTCTGAAGTTTTGATGTATATATATTCCAGGGGAATAAACAAAAACTTGCCGTTTTTTTGCTGTCGCACAAAAAAGTTAAGTTCTGTTTTCAGGTTGGCTTTGTCAACTTTTTCAGCGGTATCATCAATTTTGATTTCTACTTGCTTAATTAGATATTGATTTTCCTGAAGGTATTTGGTTGTATTGCAGGATGACAGAAAAAATAATGCCACCATACCGGTAAACACAAAAGATACATTGATATGACGGAATAATAATTTCATGTTTTAGCTTTGCCCCATGAAGCTTTCAAATAATCAGGTTAAGTACATTCGCTCCCTTGGCCAATCTAAATTCAGACAAAAGTATGAAAATTTTGTGGCTGAAGGTGACAAATCCGTCGTGGCCTTGCTACAGTCCGACTTTGAAATTGAAAGCCTGGTAGGTTTGCCGCAATGGTTTGAAAAGAACGCACATTATATTAAATCCCATAACAGCAAAGTCCTTCTGGCTTCAGAAGAGCAAATGCAGCAGGTATCCAGCCTGGTAAATGCGCCTGATATTCTGGCTATTGTACACCAAAAATGGGCAAAAGTCAAAGATTTGTTAAAAACAGAAAAGCCCCTGTTTTTCCTTGATGGTGTTCAGGATCCGGGCAATGTAGGTACCATCATAAGGGTAGCAGATTGGTTCGGATTTGGCGGTGTGATTCTGGGAAGCGGTACAGCTGATGTGTATCATCCCAAAGTGGTTCAGGCAACCATGGGCAGTATAACTGCATTTGGAATAGCCAGATCTGAAATTAAGGAAATATTGGAGTCAGGTGAACTGGAAAACATTCGGGTTCTCGATATGGAAGGCCAGTTTCTGGATCAGGCTTCATTGCCAAAATCGGGCTTATTCGTTTTGGGGTCTGAAGGTCGCGGTGTGAGCCGGGATTGGTTGGAGGCTATTCCTCCTCAACATCGCATAACCATCCAGGGTTCGCGCAATAAAATGGCGGAATCATTAAATGTCGGGGTAGCAGCCGGAATTGTTGCTCAGCAAGTAATGATAAGGGGATAAAAAGGATAATTAGTCTATTTTTGTGGCTTAAAATTTAAAAATAATGCGAATATTTTTGTTGGCTTGTGTATTAGCTTTGTCCGGAAACCTGAATGCTCAATGTTACTGGCAACAGCAAGCGAATTATACCATGGACGTTTCTCTGGATACAGACAGGCATATCCTGCGAGGCAAACAAGTGGTGGATTATACCAACAACTCTCCTGATACATTAAATAAGTTGTTTTACCATTTGTATCTGAACGCTTTTCAACCCAACAGTGAAATGGATTACAGAAGCAGGTCGCTTCCAGATCCCGACAGAAGGATCGGCGATCGGATATCCAAATTGTCGAAAGAAGAAATTGGGTATCAAAAAATAAAATCGTTGACTTTAAATGGTAAAAAAGTCCTGTATCAGACAGAAGGAACCATTTTAGAAGTTTTTTTGAAGCAAAATATCCTGCCCGGCCAAACGGTCAAACTGGAAATGGAATTCGAAGCCCAGGTGCCTGTACAAATCCGCAGAACAGGCAGAAACAACAAGGAGGGTATAGATTATTCTATGGCACAGTGGTATCCCAAAATTTGTGAATACGATGTGAAGGGCTGGCACCCCAACCCTTATATAGCGCGCGAATTTTATGGAATTTGGGGAAATTTTGATGTTTCCATTACCCTCGACAGTAAATACATCGTAGCCGCATCGGGTGTATTGCAAAACGCCAATGAAATAGGATATGGCTATGCTGAAACCGAGGTAAAAAGCCGACCTAAAAAACAAACCTGGCATTTTAAAGCAGAAAAAGTTCACGACTTTATGTGGGCAGCCGATCCGGATTATAAGCACACAAAGCTGCAGGCACATGATGGAACAGAGTTGCACTTTTTTTACCAGGAAAACGACAAAACAGAGGAAGTATGGGCAAAGTTGCCGCAAATTATGGATGAAGCCCTTCGTTGGATGAACAAAAGATATGGCAAATACCCTTATCCCGTCTATTCGTTTATCCAGGGAGGAGACGGAGGAATGGAATATCCAATGGCTACATTGATTACCGGAGAAAGACCCTTGATGAGTCTTGTAGGTGTATGTGTTCACGAATGGATGCATTCATGGTACCAGATGGTGTTGGGCACCAATGAAGCATTGTATCCATGGATGGATGAAGGTTTCACCTCTTTTGGAAGCAGTGAAACTATGGATTATCTTTTGAGCAAGGGATTGCTTTCAGGTAAACATGATGAGAATCCTTTGGAAGAAACCATAACCGGTTACTCCTCGTTTGCCGTTTCAGGGGCGGCAGAAAGTATCAGCACCCATGCCGATCACTATTCTACCAATGCAGCTTATGGGGTTGGTTCCTATACCAAAGGACAACTTTGTCTGGTACAACTCGAATATATTATGGGTGAAAAAAAGTTTGCTAAAGCATTATTGAAATACTACGATACCTGGAAATTTAAACACCCTACTTCATCCGATTTTTTCAGGGTAATGGAAAAAGAGTCGGGAATGGTATTGGATTGGTTTGAAGAATATTGGGTCAATACCACCCATGTCACAGACTATGCCATTGATACTGTTTACGACGATAAATTGATTGTCAAACGCATAGGTGCTATGCCCATGCCAATTGAAATTGTGGTAACGCTTCAGAATGGAAAAAAAGAACTGTATTACATTCCATTGACTTTGATGAGGGGTGAAAAGGAAGCCGAAAGTTCTTATGCCGATTACACCAAACTGCCCGACTGGCCGTGGGCTCAGCCAAGCTATACTGTGCAGTTGAATCAGAAAATTGAAAAAATTGAAAAAATAGAAATAGATCCATCCAATCGAATGATCGATGTAATGCCGGGCAACAATGTATGGCCTGTACCCACCGTAGTAGAGGAAAAATACTAAAATTTGAATTTTAACTTTGGTGATACCAATTTTATTGTTATCTTCGCACTCTCAAAATCGCGGGGTGGAGCAGTTGGTAGCTCGTCGGGCTCATAACCCGAAGGTCGTAGGTTCGAGTCCTGCCCCCGCCACTAAGAAGCCGGTATATCCGGCTTTTTTTATTCGAAGGGGTACCTTAAGCGCATTTTATCCCTCACTTTGTCCATAAAATCAATTATATCAAGGCTAAGCTCCAGGGGCATTTGTGGACTTTGCATTTTCATTTCAACGAGACATTGATTAACTGCCATTATTTCATAATAAAAGCCATGATAGGGAGAATTGTCTGTGTATGTTTCCAATACAGTGCCATTGTTGTCATACAAAATACATGATTTTGATTTCCAAAAAATGGGTATTTCAATATATCCTTGGGTGCCATATATGAAAGCACTGTTGTGGGCTCTGTGTAAAAAAGAACAATACAATCGGGCAATTGCCTCCGGGTATTGGATAGAGATTTGCACTGAGGCATCAACAGAATTCTCATACATCAGGTATTGGATATCAAAATTATCAGGTAAATAACCCATTATATATCGACACAGGGTGATGGGATAAATGCCAATATCCAAAAGGCTTCCACCTGCCAGTTCAGGTTTAAACAACCTTTCAGGTGAGGATGGAGAAGCAGGAAAAGCAAATTCTGCAGATAATGACACCAACTTTCCAATTCTACCTTCATCAACCCACTTTTTAGAATGTAAAATGGAAGGTAAGAAAAGTGTCCACATAGCCTCCATGAGAAACAACCTGGCTTTTTCAGCCTTTTCAACGAGAGGTCTGAGTTGACCTGCATTGACGGTAATTGGTTTTTCACACAATACGTGTTTACCTGCGTCGATGCACTTTGAAATATAGTGGTCGTGGAACGAATGCGGAAGTGCAATATAAACAACGTCTATCAGATCGCTATTGAGTAAGTCTTCGTAATTTCCTGATTGAGGGATTTTATTATCTGAGGCAAATCTTGCAGCTTTATCCGGATCTGAAGATGCAACAAAGGAGATCTCTGCGTTGGGAACAAAATCAAATTCTTTGATAAAGGTTTTGGCAATCTTACCCAAACCCAAAACACCCCATCTTATCATTAATGCAAGATTTTAGCCTAAAGATAAGATGGGGAATGTAAAATGAGTTATTTGCAACCCATATCTTGTTGTGATATGTAATCGTTATTAGGGAAACAATTACCTGACATTACCTGGGCTGGCTTATATCTAATCAAATTTGGGTCATACAAAGCATTGGTTAAGAATTCTGTCAGGTCGTCTACTTCTGAAGGAGTCAGGCCAAGTGGAATAAACAAGGGGTCAATCCTGCTTTGGTCTACTCTGTCATTTTCTTTAACTGCATGATTGAAGTACTCAACAACGTCTTTAAGATTCGTTTTACTTGCTCCATGGAAGTAGTGACTAATATCTTTAAGGTTATACAACTGAGGTACTTTGAATTTATACAAATCTTCATCTCTTAAAGTAAACCCACCTCTGCCTTTTGCTCTACCGTCATTGGTTTTAAACACCTCATAACCGTTTTGGTCGAGATCTTTAACACCCAATGCTGCAAACCGCTGGCCATTGAAAGATGGACTATTATGGCAGTTAATGCAACCTGCTTTACCAAAAAATAGATTGGCTCCTCTTTTTTGAGCTTCAGTGAGCGCGTTTTTGTCACCCTTCAGCCAAAGTTGAAAAGGAGCCTGGTTGGTGTAAATTGTTCTGAAATAAGCGGAAATAGCATTGGCAGCAGTCTGTAATGTATATCGTTGGGAAGCAGGAACATCTGGGAAAGCTGCATCAAACATGGGCGTATAACCCAAATAATCCATCAGTTCTTTCTTAATTTCCTGTCTGTGAACAATTAACGCTCTGTGGTTATTTGCCTCAAGGCCTTCCAAACCTTTTTTGTTTATACTTGTAAGCGTATCAGCAACACCAAAAATGTCTTTGAATGATGCATTCATCCCCGTTGCACCAAAAGCGCCGCTCCATAAGGCATTTTTAACATAGGCAAGATTGATCGTTGGCAGTGGTCTGGCTCCTTGTGCATCCACTTGCGATCCTTCATAAGCAGGATTTTTAAAACGGCCATCACCTAAATAGCCAAAACCCATTCCTCCGTCAGCAATGCCCTGAAATCTTCCGGGTGTGAAAGATTTTTCAGGTATATGACATGTACTGCATGAATAAGTTTCACTTAATTCAGGATTAAGTCCTTTTATACCGATGCCTGTTTCAAAAAAAAGCAATTTGCCCAATTCCGCCTTTGCAGCATTGATTTTATTGGTAGGATCCTGGTTGGGAATTTTTGCAAAATCATCGCTTTCCGGCATTATATACCAATCAATATCCTTTGTGGGGGAGTGTTTAGCAATAAGCTGAACTAATTCATCCTCTTCGATAATTTTAGGCTCGTTCTGGCAAGCACCTAAAAAAATAGTGAGTACGATTAAAATATTCAATCGAGAATACATGTTGCATGTTGATTTGAGCCCGAAAATAAGAAATTGTTGTCTCTTCAAAAGTGAGAACAATCACATTGTGCAACATTTAAGCCAATTTTTAAGCGATTCTAAGGAGTTTTTAAGGATTGAGCCTATAAATGGTCAGTTCCCGAGTTGTTTTTTTCTATAAGCATTTTTTAGATCTGATAAGTATTGTGGGTTGCAGTAAACTGAAATCTCATTCAAATCAAGCGGTTCAAGGGTGAAATCTGCGTTTGCCACAGCAGAAAAAGAGCTGTTATTTTCCGTTCTTTGCCACAATGTAAAAAAGCCATAAACAAAAATAAAAATGGCGGCTATTTTCATTAAGTTTAATACGATCATCCTGTGTTTGGGTACATGGGCTTTTTCGTTCAACCTTTGGTCTATAGAATTCCATACCTTTTCACTCGGGTTTTCACGGTAACTTTCTGCCCAGGTTTTAAATTTTTGTGCCATGATTTTAATGGTTGTTTGTAATATTTAATTTTTTCTCTATTAATTCTCTCATTTTCTTTCGCGCAAGGATGAGTTGACTTTTGGAAGTATTGATGCTGATGCCGAGGAGGTCGGCAATTTCTTTGTGTTTGTATCCTTCTACATCGTATAGGTTCAACACAGTTCTGTAACCGACAGGCAATATTTCAAGCAAATTCAAAACATCTTTTTCCTCCAGTTTTTCGTCATAATTGGGTTCTTCTCCAAATGCAAGATGGTGATTATCCAATTCCTGGAAGTGCATCTTGCTTTTTCTTAAATACATGAGCGCTTCATTGACGGTAATTTTTTTCATCCAACCTTCAAAACTACCTTCCCCTGAATAATCATCGATCTTTGAAAATATCTTTACAAAACTCTCAGTAAGAACATCTTCGGCATCTTCCCACCGATGAAGGTAACGCCTGCAAATACCAAATAATATGGATTTATAAGCTTCATACAACTCTTTTTGAGCTAACCGATCGTGCTTTCGGCATCGATTTACTAACTCTGTTAAGTCATATTTCATATTTCAGAAGCTTTAATTAACAGATGCAAGATTAGCCAAATTTGGCGTTTGGCGTGAAATAATTTTATGCGAATACCCCATTTTTGCTTAATTTGCAACCCAACCACGATTCAAGGAAATGGCTTCAATTGTCTTCATCATTATTTCGGGAGCAGTATTCTTTTTTGCTTTCAAAGCATTCAGGGAAGTTTACCAAAACATTCAACTTGGAAAGTCATTTGACTCTTCTGGCAAGCCATCGGAAAGATGGAGGGACGTCTTGCTGATTGCTTTCGGACAAAAGAAAATGTTTGATCGGCCCATCGCTGCTTTTTTTCATCTTTTCATCTACCTGGCCTTCCTTTTTACCCAGGTTGAACTCATTGAAATTTTCATCGATGGTATTTTTGGGACGCATCGTTTTTTAGCCCATTATTTGGGTGTTTTTTATGATGTAATTATCGGATTTATAGAAGTTTTATCATTATTGGCACTTGTCGCTACGGTCATTTTTCTTGCTAGGAGAAACTTGTTGCGTTTACCGCGATTTACCAAATCAGAATTACTTGGATGGCCTCAGCAAGACGCCAACATTATTCTTTTGGGCGAAATCTTATTGGTTTTTGGGATATTCACCATGAATGGCGCAGATCATTTGCTGCAAAACCTGCAACCTGAACATTACCCTCAAGTGGCCCTGCCTATCAGCCATATCACAGGTCCCATCTTGTTTGGCGGTCTGGATGTTTCAACCTTACAAATTATTGAAAGATTGGGTTGGTGGCAACATGTTTTGGTTGTTTTTGGCTTTATGATTTATCTTCCTTATTCCAAGCACCTTCACATCTTTCTGGCTTTTCCCAATGTTTACTTCAGGCCTGAAAGATCAAGGGGAGAGATGGAAAATATCCCAACCATTACTGCCGAGGTAAAATCCATGTTTGGTTTAGGACCCGAACCTGCAGTAACCGATGAAATACCCGTATTCGGAGCCAATGACATATTTAGTTTGAGTAAAAAGAATCTTCTGGACGCTTATACATGCACTGAGTGTGGTAGATGCACATCTGTTTGTCCTGCCAATCTTACAGGAAAAAAATTATCTCCGAGGAAGATCATGATGGATGTACGGGATCGCGCAACTGAGGTGGGTAAAAAAATGCGCACTTCATCAAAAGCTGAAAAATCAGAACCGTTTAGTGACGGCAAAAGTCTGTTTGATTACATTTCTCGTGAGGAAATACGGGCCTGCACATCCTGCAATGCCTGTGTGGAAGCTTGTCCGGTGTTAATTAACCCACTTGACATCATTCTACAGCTTCGCAGATATGAAGTACTCACCGAATCGCAGACCGCTGAAGCATGGACGCCAATGTTTACAAGCCTTGAAAATCAGGGTTGTGTCTGGCAAGTGCCACAGGAACGAGATGCATGGATTCATTCATAAAACCAAAGATCTACAATGATACGTACAATGTCAGAATGGGCCGGTTCAGATGCACAACCGGAAGTTTTATACTGGGTAGGTTGTGCAGGAAGCTATGATGCCCGGGCTCAAAAAGTAGCCAAATCATTCTGCGCTATTTTGGAAAAAGCAGGCATTCGTTTCGCCATTTTGGGCCAGGAGGAAAAGTGTACTGGTGATCCGGCGCGACGAGCAGGAAACGAATTTGTATTTCAGATGCTGGCACTTCAGAATATTGAGACACTCAATGCATATAATGTAAAAACCATTGTAACTGCTTGTCCTCACTGTTTTAATACCCTCAAAAATGAATATCCCGCCCTTGGAGGTAACTATGAAGTTATGCACCATACCCAATATTTGAATCAATTGTTTTCCACTGGAAAAATTAAGATTAGTGGGGGGGCATTCAAAGGTAAAAAAATAACCTATCATGATTCCTGCTACCTGGGCAGGGTCAATGGGGAATATGAAGCACCCCGCGCATTAATCGAAGCCCTGGATGCCGATTTACACGAAATGAAAAGGAGTAAGGCCAATGGGTTATGCTGTGGCGCGGGCGGAGCCCAAATGTTTAAAGAAGATGAACCCGGAGATAAAAGAATCAATTTGGAAAGGGCAGAGGAGGCACTGGAAAGCGGTGCAAAAGTGATAGCTGCCAATTGCCCCTGGTGCATTACCATGTTGACAGACGGGTTGAAAGCCATGGATAAACAGGATGAAGTGATGGTCTACGATCTTTCGGAAATGATCATTCAAAACATTTAACCACAGGACTTGTTTTGTAGGCATGGTAAGAGAATTAATTGCGCTGGAGCCCACTTCGAGGGTTTGGATTTTTGCCTCTGAACGCGAATTAAGTTATGAGGAGCTGGATGTCATTAGGGAAAAATTATACCCTTTTTTAGAAGAATGGACAAGCCATTCCAAAGAATTGCTCACCTACGGAAATATATTCCACAGGCGTTTCCTGGCTATTTTTGTCGATGAATCTATGGCTCCTGCCAGTGGATGCTCAATAGATACTTCTTCCCGGTTTGTACAAAATTTGGGCAATCTGATTGGCGTTGATTTTTTTCAGAGAGAATGGGTCTATTCACTGCAGGAGGATGAAGTAAAAGCATGGAAACTGGATGCACTGAAGAGTCACTACCAAAATGGAGCATTCAGCGACGATACCCTGTTTTTCGACCATCTGGTCTCTTCCAAAGAAGCTTTTTTAAGAAAATGGTTGGTACCACTCAAAAATTCATGGATAAATAGATTTGTAAGATAAATGATGGATTCAAATAAAATTGTTTCAGCACTAAGGAACATAAAAGACCCTAAAACCGGACTTGACATCATTCAGGCCAAGATGGTTGAAGATCTGAGAATAGAAGGAAATCACATACAGTTTTCGATTGTACTGCCCGGCAACGACCAAAACCTCAAAAGTCAACTCAACTTTGCCTGCATGGAAGCGGTGCAACAAATTTACCCGGAAGCAGACGTTGACATCCACTTAAAAATAACCTCAGATCAAGCGCCGTCCAATACCGTTCTTCCGCAAGTAAAAAATGTTATAGCGGTTGGTTCCGGTAAAGGAGGTGTCGGCAAATCAACTGTTTCCGTCAACCTGGCGTTGGCTTTAAAAGAATTGGGTGCCAAAGTAGGCATTCTGGATGCAGATGTATACGGTCCTTCGATACCCACTATGCTGGGTTTAAAAGGACAAAGACCCAAAATAGAAGTGCTGTACGGAAAACACAAGATCGTGCCTTTGGAAGCTTTTGGTATTCCGGTAATGTCCATTGGATTTATTGTAGAAGAAGATCAGGCAATTGTCTTGAGAGGTCCCAGATTGGGTGGCATTATCCGCCAATTTCTGCAGGATTGCCTTTGGCCCGAATTGGATTATCTCATCATAGACCTGCCTCCCGGTACAGGAGATGTGCAACTTACTCTTGTACAAACCATTCCCGTAACAGGGGTAGTAATGGTGACGACTCCGCAGCAGGTAGCAGTTATCGATGCTGTTAAAGCAATGAATATGTTTATGCTGCCCAATGTAAATGTACCGGTTTTGGGGGTAGTAGAAAACATGGCATGGTTTACACCGGCAGAATTGCCTGAAAACAAATATTTTCTGTTTGGACAGGGTGGGGGTAAAAACCTGGCCCAAAAAGCCGGAACAGTGTTGTTGGGACAGATTCCCCTGGTGCAGGCAGTCATGGAAGGCAGCGATCAGGGAGTGCCATGTGTTACAGTGGATGGGCATCCGGGAAGAAGCTATTTCCTCAGATTGGGCGAGCAGCTCGCAAGACAGGTGTACATTCGAAATGAAAGCCTGGAACCCACCCGAATCGTAAGGATGGAGGAATAGGTTTGAGAATTGATTTCACAAGAATCTGATTTTTAGTCAATTATATAATTTTTCAAAAGAAAAATTTTGATATTACAATTATTTGTAATATATTTGTTGTTTAAATTTAGGTTATTATGAAATTGGTCTCAAAATTAAGCAATCAGCTGGTTTGGCTTTTTATAGGCGTAGTTGCTTTGGGAGCTCAAAGACCTGCCTATTTGAAATTGGATTTTGATAAAAATCAGAAGCCATTTGTGTATTACCCAATCCAAAAGGGAGACACGCAGGAAGATTTATGTAAATACTTTGGGTGCACCTTGCCGGAGCTTCGATTGAAAAACCACCTGAGTTCGGGGCAAACGTTGGTAGCAGGCCATACCCTCCAGGTGCCGGTAAACCCTGATCAAATTATAAAGAAAAATTTAAAAGGTAAGTATGATGGCATTTTACCACTTTATTACACCATAAAAAAAGGAGAGACCGCTTATCGAATCGTGAAGGTGAACCTGAAAGATGACATCAACAACTTTTATGAGCGCAACAAACTGGAGAATAATCAACTCAAGTTGGGGGCAGAAGTGTTGGTAGGGTGGATAGATTTGCGCAGTGCCAAAGAAAAGGGCAACAAGCAACTGGTAAATACGCCTTTGAAAGAAAAAGAAAATTCAACGGGCAAGGTGGTGGCTGTAAAAAATAAAACGCGAAAAGAAGAAGCCACTATATTTAAAAAAGTCGTATCAGAAAAAAATTCAGATAGTAAGTCCGAAGAAGCTGACCAAGGGGTGGTTTCTGCACCCGCTGAAACCGCTGAAGTATGGGTAAATGACAAAGGTGTGGCTTACTGGCAACATGGACACAGAGCCAATACCAATAAATATGTTCTGCACAATACGGCAGCCATCAACAGTGTAATTGAATTGTACAATCCAATGTTGAAAAGAAGTGTTCGCGCCAAAGTAATAGGCAGAATTCCGGATGAGACTTACCGCAATGATATTGATGTTGTACTATCAGAAGGAGCAGCCGAATCTCTGGGGGCTCTTGATTCGCGATTCCAGGTTGAAATGAGGTATAAAAAGTAAATTGAAGATTTATATTGTCATACCGGCAAGACTAGCCTCTTCTCGCCTTCCCAACAAGGTTATACTGCCACTAGCCGGAAAGCCTATGGTTCAGTGGGTTTTTGAAGCTGCCCGAAAAGTAGATGGTGTGGCTGAGGTCTTGGTTGCTACAGATAGTCAAGAGGTTTTTGACCACGTTACGCATTTTGGAGGTACTGCCATCATGACTTCCTCCCATCATCTTTCAGGAACAGACAGGATTGGAGAAGTGGCAGGGCTGGTAAAAGAAGCAGATGTTTTCATCAATATCCAGGGCGACGAACCCATGATCAGCCCGGAAACCATTCAAGAAATGGTCGATTTTTACAAAACAGGGGGAAGTGGTATTGTCACACTTTATACCTCCATTTCGGATGATCGTCAGTTGTTTGATTTCAATGTGGTTAAACTTACCAAAACAACAGATGATCAGATATTGTACTTCAGCAGAAATGCTATTCCGGCACAAAGAGACTATCCTTACAAAGATTGGCTAAAGCATGCTACTTATTACCGGCACATAGGAATGTATGGTTTTGACCGGAAATCGCTGGAACAAATTTGTCTTTTACCTCAAAGCAAACTGGAAAAGGCGGAAGTTTTGGAACAGTTGCGATGGTTGGAAAATGGGTTTCACATCAAGGGCATTCACAGCGACCACCATGGAGTGGGTGTAGATACTGCAGAGGACTTGTTAAAAGCGGAGCAAAAATTAATGGAAAAAGAGAGGTGATGATTCCGACAAAATTGTGTTAATTGTTTCCCACATTCGGTGAAACCCATTATTTTTGATTATTGAACGCTTGATAACAACTAATAATATGAAAAAATCAATTTTCACTTCCCTTGTTTTCATGATGTATTTCTGTCTTGGGGCTCAATCCATAAGCAATGATTTCATATTTGAAAGCAGCATGGGGGAACAAAAATTGAAGACCTATCTTTCTTCAAATTTTGACAGAGCCGATTTATATCAACTGAGATTGTTATCCGAAGAATTGGGCATATTTGCCTGCCAGGTTCCGGAAGATAAAGTTGAAGATTTCAAAGCATTGATCCATAAAAACGAAAGTTGCAGGTTGTTGTCCAACAACCAATTTTTGAGCAATCGCCAAAAACCCAACGATGTATTTTACACTCAGCAATGGGCGCTCGAATTTGCTAAAATCCCCAAGATTTGGGATATTACTACAGGAGGCATCACCTTTGATAAAAAAGAAATCGTTGTAGCTGTTCTTGATGACGGTATTGATATCAACCATGAGGATATTGCTGACAACATTTTTACCAACACCAAAGAAATACCCAACGATAAGATTGACAATGACGGCAATGGTTATATAGATGACTTTAAAGGATACAATATAGACACAGGTAACGGTACGGCTATAGCGCAAAACCATGGTACCGGTGTTTCCGGCATCATTGGGGCCTTAGGCAACAATCAATTGGGCGTTTCCGGCATCAACTGGAAAATAAAAATTCTCCCCATTTATGGTGTCAATAAACTGGACGAGATTATCATGGCCTACTCTTACGTACTCAAAATGAAAAAGATGTATTTGAGCAGTAAGGGAGAAAAAGGAGCCTTCATAGTAGTGACAAATTATTCAGGGGGCATATCAAAAGCCTGGGGCAATGAAGAACCTTACAAACAATGGTGTGCCATGTATGATTTGTTGGGAGCAGAAGGGGTGCTGAGTGTTGGGGCTACAGACAATGAACCGGTGAATGTAGATGTAATCGGTGACATGCCCAGCACGTGTACTTCCCCGTATTTTGTATCCACCACCAACATCGATCCCTCAGGAAAGAAAGTATTCAGGGCGGGTTTCGGCACAAAATACATTTCTATGGCAGCCCCCGGAGAAGATATTTATACCCTTGCCAAAAACAATACCTATGTCAAAGAGTTTTCAGGAACTTCGGCGGCCAGTCCCATGGTTGCAGGAACCATTGCTTTGCTGTTTTCAACACCTTGTGAAGCTTTTGCAGAACTGATAAATCAAGACAAAGCCGCCGCTGCCCTGGCAGTGAAAGATGCGCTTTTAAATGGCCTTACCCAGACTTCGGAACTTAAAGATCAAACAAGGTACGGTGGTTATTTGAATGGTGAGGCTGCACTTGCCTTAATGGACGACCCGTGTGATGGAAAACTGTTACTTCCTTCACCCAAGGGAGAATTATCGATTTTGAACTTAAAATCGGTATCGGGTGTCTTACAAATTGAATATTTGACACCGGATGAAGGTGCCTATGATTTGATTATCTCAAACACAATTGGTCAGATTTATTACAGAAGCAGTTTAAATGTACCAGCCTATGGCAATAAAATCCTCAGTATTGACCAAAGTCACTGGCCATTAGGTATTTATATTGTAACAATTGCCAATAAAGATGGCGCAGCTTCAAGGTTGGTTTTTTCACGGTAGAACATTTATCCCTTACCTTTTTTGCAACTTTCATCAATAACCCATGTTGTTTAAATAGGTGCAGTATCTATAATTTATTACATTTGTTCATAAATCTATTGGATGTCAGTAACAGCTGAATTATTGGAGAAAGTAAATCATGCGCTTGAAGACATCAGGCCTCATCTGGCTGTTGATGGAGGTAATATTGAGTTGATCGAGATTACAGATGATTTGACAGTCAAGGTTAAATGGCTTGGCAACTGCGAATTCTGCTCTATGAGTACTATGACAATGAAGGCAGGTGTGGAGCAAGCGATCAGGAGCAGGGTGCCTGAGATAAGAAATGTAGAAGCCATCAATGGCATGATAGGAGTGGGCTGAGATGACCAAAGCACAACTTACCAATAACATCAGGACCAAAAAAAGTTTTTTGTGTGTTGGCCTTGATCCGGACATCCATAAAATTCCTGCGCATTTGCTGGATTTTGAGGATCCTATTTTTGAATTTTGTAAACAAATCATTGAGCAGACCAGTGATTTGGCTATTGCCTATAAACCCAATCTTGCATTTTTCGAGTGCCTGGGACCCAAGGGATGGTACACGTTGGAAAAAATAGTAAATCTGATACCCGACCATTGTTTTACCATTGCCGATGCCAAGAGAGGCGATATTGGGAATACTTCCCTCATGTATGCCAAAGCTTTTTTTGAATATTTCCGTTTTGATGCGATCACCGTAGCTCCTTACATGGGGAGAGACTCCATAGAGCCTTTTCTCAGCTATGATGGTAAATGGGTAATTGTATTGGGGCTAACATCCAATTCGGGTTCCAATGATTTTGAAATGCTCCAAACCTCAGAAGGAAGGTTGTACGAAAAGGTGATCAAATCTGTGGCATCCTGGGGTACACCTGAAAATACCATGTTTGTAGTTGGTGCGACCCACCCATCTATGATAGAGGGGATAAGACAAATAGCTCCGGAACATTTCTTTTTGGTTCCGGGCATTGGAGCCCAGGGTGGTGATTTGGATGCTACCTGTAAGTCGGGTATCAACAAAGATGTAGGGCTGCTGATCAACAACAGCAGGAATATAATATACGCTTCCAATGGTTTACATTTTGCTGAGGCCGCCAGAGAAGCATGCCTGAACATGAAGTCTCAAATGGAACCTTATTTGTCAACAGGTATCTGAAATCCAACCCCTTTCATCAATGGCGAGCCAAGGTATCAGGAAATACGCGGTTATTGATATTGAGACCACCGGTGGTATGCCCAAGCGGGATAAAATCACTGAAATAGCTGTGGTGGTAACAGATGGGTATAATATCCTTTCTCAATATTCTACTTTGGTGAACCCTGAAAGATCCATTCCACATGAAATCACCAGGATTACAGGTATTACAGACGATATGGTAGCCGATGCACCCCGGTTTTATGAAATTGCCAAGGAAATTGTATTGTTAACGGAAGGAGCGGTGTTTGTGGCTCATAATGTCAACTTTGACTACAATTTCATTCGGTATGAATTTGATCGGCTGGGGTATACTTTTTCCCGTAAACAACTTTGCACGGTTAAGCTTAGCAGAAAGGCATTTCCAGGCTTGATATCCTACAGCCTGGGCAACCTGATCAGGCATTTTGGCATCGAAGTATCTGCAAGGCACAGAGCGCTTGACGATGCACTGGCTGCCTGTTATCTTTTGCACCAGGTGACCGGTAAGTCAGAACACGGACAAGTAAATGCACTCATCAACAGGGGCATCAGAGAAAATAAATTACCGGAAGCCATCAGCATAGAACGACTTCATCAGCTTCCTGAGACTACTGGCGTTTACTACTTTTATGATCAATATGGGACCATAATCTATGTGGGTAAAAGTATTAACATCAGGTCGAGAATTTTACAACATTTCGGTCAGGTAAATGCAAAACAGGAAAAATTGATGCGTCAGGTGTATGATCTTGATTTTACGCTTACCGGATCTGAACTGATAGCTTTGTTGCTTGAGTCAGAAGAAATAAAAATTCATCTGCCGGAAATTAACAAAGCCCAGAAGAAAAAAGACTACCCCTATGTTATTAGTTCTTCCAGGGATGTAAACGGATATATTATTTTACATCTGGAGGAAGCAGATAAGAAAAAACACAAAGGTCAGATTCTCTGCTATTATACCAGCGCGTCAGCTGCGAGATCTGCATTGGGTTACATGAGAGAACTTTACAGTCTTTGTGAGGAAAAGATGGATGTAGGAGGAAACAGGAAATGTATTTACCATCAGATGGGAGAATGTAAAGGGGCCTGCATTGGAGCTGAAATATCATCAGAATACAATGAAAGAGCCGACCAGGCAATCATCCATTTGTCAAGAGTATTTGAAGAGGATTTTGTGTTGATAACAGAAGGCAGAAACCCCGATGAAGTGGGTTTGATCTGGGTTGAGCAAAAGCAATACTATGGTTTTGGGTATGCAGATACCAACCTATCCTCAAAGGAAATCTTCGATTTTAAAGATCAGATTGAAGCCCGGCTTTCAACACCGGAGGCCAACGCCATTATCCAGCAATTTTTAAAAAATGGAAAGTACCTGAAGAAAATTCCACTATCGATGGATTATTCCTGACAAGGTAGCCATCACAACACTTTCTTCGGGCGAAGGGCAGGTAATTATCTCTTGTGCAGACACGTAATTTAATATTTCCTTTTCTGTGGTTGGCCCAATGGCAATTAAGGTAGCATTTTGAGCAGGTTTGTTGTGTTCTAAAAATGCTTTAGCGTTGAGTGGGCTGGTAAAAATGTATATATCCGCTTCCGGTAGCTGCAAATTTTCCAGGATCTCATTTTTATAAACCACCAGCGAGTGATGGCAAGCCAGGTTGCTCTTTTGAAATCTTTTTTGACTTTTGTCTGCTTCAATAAAAAGTACTGACTCTCCCTCGGTAGCTTTGGTGAACTTTATCTCATCATCTACGAGATTTCCGGTGGCGATAAAATGGGCTTGAAGGCCGAGTCTATTTTGTAAAATGGCGGCAGAAGCGTGCCCCATTACTCCTATTTTTTTTGATTTCAAACCCTGAATTTCTTCTTTAGTCAGTTGTTCTGAGAAGAATATGATTCCATTTTTTGAATAAAAAAAAATCCAGTCGGTTTGAGGAAACGAAGAAAATGGAACGCTTGAAAAATCCACACCTCCGAAACCCAAAAGCGAGTGACCGGAAAGTTCCAATTTTTGGAGTAGAGAACCCTCTTCGATTTTTCTGGAAATAAATATTTTCAAAGCCAGAATATTAATCAAATAAATCTTCCAACTGGCCGGACTTCATTAATTTGATAAAGCACCGGGCTGCCGCAATTACATCGGCTCTCGCATTATTGGCAGGTGTGTAAGAAGAATTAAAACAGGCAGCGTGCAGTTCTGAAAGTGTTGGCCATTTATAGCCACCTGTTTTTGATGGTATTTTGGCATAATACGTACCTTCCTGCATGAGGCAGAACCTTTCTTTTTTAAACATCAGAATATCCACTCCTTTTCTGATAAATTCTGCGGCGAGAACGTTTTCGTTGAAATTGAGATTGTGACTAAATATATATTCACATTTTTTGACAGACTCGTTGAATTCTTCGAGGATGCCGGTAAGCGGAACTGCCTTGTTTTGAATATCTTCTTCATCAATTTTCGACTTTTTTCTTACCTCGTCGCTGAGACTGAATCCTTCCGGCATCACAATTCTATCAAAGTCGCCAATGGGTTTTAGCTGACTATCCAGAACAATCCAGGAAATATGGATCAGGCGTGGCCAGTTGAAGGTGTCACTGAAAGGAGCCTTATAGCTTGACGGGTTCCCATTTGCGGAACAATCAAAAATCAGGTACATATTTCTATGATTTCTTTAATTCATTTAATACCGCATCGGCCAAGCCAAAGGATGTTGACTGCGATTTTCTGACTCTAACCAATGGCTGTTGTGGATTGGGAGCGTATGCAGCATGGAGGTGGTAAAATCCATTGGCATCCTTATGGCAATATACACCTAATGGCAACTGACAGCCTCCTTCCATCGAATTGAGAATGGTGCGTTCAATGTTGGTGCAATCTGCCACATCTTTGTGATGAATGAGGGCCAATTTTTTGCGAAGATGGATGTCGTTTTCTCTGCATTGATAAGCCAACACTCCTTGTGCAGGAGCAGGCACAAATTCAATGGGATGCAAATCAAAAATATGTAAGTCCGAAAGATCGAGCTCTAATCGAAGCAAGCCTGCTTTGGCCAAAAGGATGGCATCGTACCCGCCTTCTCTCAGTTTCTTGATGCGCGTGGGTACATTGCCCCTTAAGTCGAGGGTAGAAACATCATTTCTCAGATCTGTAATCTGCGCTTTTCTGCGTACGGAAGAAGTCCCTACTATAGCATTTTCTTTCAGGCCAAGACTTTTGTTGGCATCGTAAGCCTGGGGTGAAATCAGCAGACAATCTCTGGGGTCTTCCCGATAGGATACTCCTCCCAAACACAATCCTTGTGGTGATGCGGTGGGAAGATCTTTCATAGAGTGTACTGCGAGATCAATGGTGCCCTGGATCAGAGCATCTTCCAGTTCTTTGGTAAAAAATCCTTTGCCTTCAATTTTATCAAAACTCAAATCAAGGATTTTGTCACCTTTGGTTTGAATCACCATGATTTCCGAGTCCAGACCACAATGTTCCATCAATTGACCCTTCACATAGTGGGCCTGCCACAAGGCCAGATCACTACCTCTGGAACCTATAATTACTTTTTTTTCGAATCCTTCCATATCAGGGACAAAGGTAAGGAACTGTAATCGCTATCCCAAATCACTAATATTACAGAATAAGATTTTGTGTAATTTCGATTAAACGGTCAGGTGCAGAATAAAATAACGTTATTTTGGGTAAACAAATACAATGTAAAAACTGAAAACCCTAGGTAAATTGTATTGTTAGAATGGAACGAAAAACCTTCTTAAGGGTTGTATGCCTTCTTTTTTTCGATAAAAGGTAATAAATTGATGGTTTAACTGCTGGGCTTTTGAGAGGGTTATTCACTTTTATTGTGTTATTTTTGCAATTCCAATGATTACAACTTCACAAATCAGTCAGTTACTACAAGGAGAGTTGCGTGGCGACCCCGATATTGTTATTTCAGGCCCTTCAAGGATTGAGGAAGGCAGTGAAGGAACCATTTCTTTTCTTGCCAATCCTAAATATGAACCTTACATATACGAGACATCTGCATCCGCTGTGGTGGTAAGTAAAGATTTTACGCCTTCACAACCTATAAAAGCCACCCTGATACTGGTAGATGATGTTTATCAATCCCTGGGCAAATTGCTGGGATTGTACAATCATCAATCTGAGGTGAAAGTGGGTATTGCAGACAGCGCTGTCATTGCTCACAGTGCACATCTTGGCAAAGAAGTAGGAATTGATCACCAAACGGTAATTGGAGAGAATTGCGAGGTTGGAGATGGGAGTCTGATTTATGCGCATGTATTTCTGGGCAGAGATGTGACCATCGGAAAGAATTGTAAAATTTATGCCGGAGTCAAAATCTATCACGGCTGCAAAATTGGAGATAATGTTATTATCCATGCCAATACTGTGATTGGATCCGACGGATTTGGCTTTAGCAAAGACGAAAACGGAGTGTATCAAAAAATACCTCAAAATGGCAATGTCGTTATTGAAGACGAGGTAGAAATTGGCAGTAATACTGTGATTGACAGAGCATCCATTGGAAGCACCATCATCAGAAAAGGAGTGAAGCTGGATAATTTGATTCAGATAGGCCACAATGTAGAGATAGGAGAAAATACGGTTATTGCTGCTCAGGCGGGTATTGCAGGCAGTACCAAAGTAGGAAAGAATTGTATTATAGGTGGTCAGGTAGGTCTTGCGGGCCATATTCAGATTGCGGATGGAACCATGATTCAAGCCAAATCAGGCCTTTCATCATCGATTAAAGAGGTAAATTCCAAGCTTTATGGATATCCGGCGCTGGAATATGGACATTATTTAAAATCTTATGCTTATTTCAAGAAATTACCGGAATTGGCCGATAAAATCAAGTCTTTGGAAAAAACCATAGAAAATTTAACAAAACAAAATGGGTAAAAACGTATTGGCTTCTATTGCCACCCTCAAGGGTAAGGGCTTACATACCGGCAGAGAAATCGAAGTAAAACTGGTTCCTGTAGAAGGAAGTCAGGGTATTAAATTTAAAAGAGTGGACGTAGAACCTCCAGTAGTTATTCCTGCGGATGCCAATTATGTGATAGCCACCAATAGAAGTACCACCATTGGAACCGGAGATGTAACCATTACCACCATTGAACACCTTTTGGCTGCATTGACCGGTCTGGATGTCGATGGTGTGGTTATCGAAGTAGACGGACCCGAAATTCCCATTTTAGACGGTAGTGCAAAACCCTTTGTTCAGGCTATCAAATCAGCCGGTTTAAAGCCAATAGAGGATGAAAATCGGGATGTTTTTATTGTTGAAGAGCCGATTGTCTTGAAAGATGAGATCACCGGGTCGGAGTTAATTGCCATTCCATCGGATAAATTTGAATTGAACGTTATCATAGATTTCCCCAATTCCACGGTTGAAGAGCAAACAGCTATCTTCAGTCAGGGGGAAGATTTTGAAAAGGAAATTTCAGCATGCAGGACCTTTGTTTTCACCAATGAGCTTACTTATTTATACGACAATGGTTTGATCAAAGGAGGTGATTTGGAAAATGCCATCGTGTTGGCTGAGCCGGGTTTAACCCAGGAGCGTTTGGATGAGTTGGCCGAAAAACTGCACTTTGGGAAAAGGCAGTTGGGTGAGGATAAGGTTTTGAATGACAATAAGTTGTTCTTTCCCAATGAACTTGCCAGGCATAAATTATTGGACTTAATGGGAGATCTCAGCCTGGTGGGTCGCAATATTCAGGGTAAGATAATTGCCGTAAAACCGGGCCATAAAATCAATACAGAATTTGCCAGGTTGTTAAAGAAAAAAATGGCTGATCAGCGAAAGTTGAAAGGCAAACCCAATTACGACCCGGATAAGGCGCCATTGTTAGATGTAGAGGATGTAAAAAGAATGTTGCCCCACCGTTATCCATTTTTAATGGTCGACAAAATAATTGAGAAGTCTGAAAGCCACGTTGTGGGTGTTAAAAACGTTACATACAACGAGCAGCTGTTTCAGGGGCATTTTCCAGGTAATCCCGTATTTCCGGGAGTGCTCCAAATGGAGGCGCTGGCACAAACCGGAGGTATTCTGGCGTTGTCAACGGTAGAAGATCCGCATTTGTGGGATACATACTTTATAAAAATGGAAAACGTTAAATTTAAAAATAAAGTTGTACCAGGCGATACCTTGTTGCTCAAAATGGAGCTGTTGTCTCCTATAAGAAGAGGTATAGTCCACATGCAAGGCACGGCTTACGTGGGCAACAAAATAGTAAGTGAAGGCGAGTTGACGGCTCAAATTGTTAAAAGACAAGGGTAAGAATAGTCGCTGGATAAAACAAAGTGAATGGAAATAATCAACAAACTCTGTGAAATCGATCCAAATGCAAGGATTGCAGATAACGTAGAAATTGGAAGTTTTACCGTTATCTCAGGTGATGTCGAAATTGGAGAAGGAACCTGGATAGGTCCCAATGTTACCATTTTCGATGGAGCAAGAATAGGTAAAAACTGCAAAATTCATCCTGGAGCGGTTATTTCGGGCATTCCTCAGGATTTAAAATTTAAAGGAGAATATTCCACTGCAGAAATTGGAGATAATACGACGATCAGAGAGTGTGTTACCATCAACAGAGGCACCCTTGACAGGGAAAGGACAGCAGTAGGTTCCAATAGTCTTATTATGGCCTACGTCCACCTGGGACACGATTGTATTGTGGGAAACCATTGTATCATCAGTAATGCCGTTCAAATGGCTGGCCACGTAGAAATGGATGATTTTGCTATTTTGGGTGGTTCTTGCGCGGTTCAGCAATTTGTTCACATTGGATCCCATACATACATTGGAGGTGGATCGCTTGTGCGTAAAAACGTTCCTCCTTATATTAAAGCGGCCAGAGAACCGCTTTCCTATGCAGGAGTAAATAGTACTGGCTTACAGAGGCGAGGCTATACCCAGGAAGAAATAAATCAGATTACAGATATCTACAGGTATCTTTTTGTCAAAGGCTTTAGTATATCAAAGGCTACCGAAGCCATCCAGGCTGAATTGCCGGATACGCGT